>Ga0247840_10001717_pt1 | contig 41753 bp, 32 predicted proteins | sample LaCruzMarch2015__FD_192404 | JGI IMG/M metagenome (GOLD analysis project Ga0247840, IMG submission 192404) | Freshwater microbial communities from meromictic Lake La Cruz, Castile-La Mancha, Spain - LaCruzMarch2015_17m | ecosystem: Environmental > Aquatic > Freshwater > Lake | place: Spain... | reverse complement strand
AAGTGTCCCTTCTTGTAGTGCGCGAGTAATGGAAAAGAATCTGACAGTATTGCTTGATTACCCTGATAATCAGTGTATTGTGAGTCTTGAAACCAGCAGATCCTTCATCGAATCCCACCCCCTCCGCTCTCTGCGAAGCAGACAATTATTAATCCGTGGGATGAGAACGAAGTTCGATTGCCTCGCTCGCCGCCCGGCGAGTCTCGCCCTTTGGGTCTCGCGCACACGCGAGAGCTACCCGGGCCGCACCCGCGCGGCCACGTGTTGCCAGCGCGCCAGCGCACCCGACAACGCGCGCAGCGCCATCATCGCAGAGCCCGCCATCGGCGGGATAATCCCCACCCCCTCCGCTCTCTGCGAAGCAGACTATGATCAAGCACCGTGGGATGAGAACGAAGTTCGATTGCCTCACTCGCCTCCCGCTCGGTTGCCTCCCGGCAACACCTTCGACTTGCCACATTGCACGAGGCGCTATTGCGCTGGTGTTGCCCTTCGGCCCTCGCGCGCACGCGAGAGCTACCCGGGCCGCACCCGCGCGGCCACGTGTTGCCAGCGCGCCAGCGCACCCGGCAACGCGCGCAGCGCCATCATCGCAGAGCCCGCCATCGGCGGGATAATCCAACCCTCCCGCAACCAACCCATACCGTGCCAAGAATAAAACGAGACCTCCCGACCCGATCGGCATATGCCGTGGCGGCGGAATTGAAACGTAGCAACGGCCTGCCTGTCCGGGATCTGGCGGAGCGGTTGGGAATGAGCTACATGGGGGTCAAAGCCCAGTGCCTCGCTCTGGAAAAATCAGGGTTTCTGTCATCCCGGAATGTCCACCACGGCACAGGCAGACCGCAATTGGTTTACCGCCTCTCCGCACGAGGGCAAAAGCTTTTTCAGACGGATGACAACCGCCTCGCCATCGACCTGCTGAAGGAAGCCCAGGCTCTGTTCGGCCCGACATCGGCGGAGAAACTCCTCTTCCAGTTTTTTCAAAAACGTGGTTCCGAGTATTCGCGGAAAATCCCGGCCGAAAAAACGCTTGAGGCGAAGCTTGCCGCGCTGGCCGCACTGCGCGAGGCAGAGGGCTGCATGCCGCGTGTCGAAGGAGAAACACTGGTCGAGTCGCATTGCCCGCTCGCCGGGATTTTCGAAGCTTTTCCGGCAGCAGCGGCGATGGAGGAAGCCGTCGTCTCAAAAGCCCTTGGTTTAAAAGTCAAACGGCGCATCCTCTCAACCGGCGACCACTACGAAATCCGTTTTGAAGCATTTCGTTGCGAAGGGGATGCCGGATGAAGTAAAGTGACCGCCTCATGAAGAAGATTTTCGTCACGGGAGGCGCCGGTTATATCGGCAGCATTTGCGTCGAGCAGATGCTCAACGAGGGTTTTGAGGTTTCGGTTTTCGACAACCTGAGCGAAGGGCACAAGAAGGCGGTGGATCCGCGGGCGCGGTTTTTCCAGGGTGATCTCGCCGACCGCACGGTCATCAGCCACGCGCTCAGCGAAGCCAAGCCGGAGGCTGTCATGCATTTTGCTGCGAATGCCCTCGTGGGTGAGTCGATGCAGAACCCTTCGAAATATTTCCGGAACAACGTCTGCTCGGGGATCAACCTGCTCGATGCGGCGGTCGAGGCCGGCGTGAAGAAATTCGTTTTCTCCTCAACCTGCGCGACATTCGGCATCCCCGACCGCATGCCGCTCGATGAGTCGCTGCCCCAGAAGCCGATCAACCCCTACGGAGAATCCAAGCTGATGTTCGAGCAGGTTCTCCGCTGGTATAACGAAATCCACGGCCTTTCCTACGTGGCGCTGCGGTATTTCAACGCGGCCGGAGCCACGGAGCGCTACGGCGAGGACCACCGGATCGAGACCCACATCATCCCGAATGTGCTCAAGGTTGCCCTCGGACAAAAGGAATCGGTCGACATCTACGGCACCGACTACCCCACCCCGGACGGCACGTGCATCCGCGACTACATCCACATCCTCGACCTTGCGCAGGCCCACATCCTGGCCCTCGGATCGGAAAAAAGCGCGAAATACAACCTCGGCACCGGCGGCGGCACATCAGTGAAGGAAGTCATCGAAGCCTGCCGGAAAATCACAGGGCGCGAGATCAAGGCGGTGGAGAAGCCGCGCCGCGCGGGAGATCCCCCGCGCCTCATCGCTGCGTCCGAAAAAATCAAGTCCGAACTCGGCTGGAAGCCGAAGTTTGAAAACATCGTGCCCATCGTCGAGAGCGCGTGGGCGTGGCACCTCAAAAACCCGGGCGGTTACGGGGACTGAGGGGAAATCACCCTTCCCGCCCCACAGCGCCAGGCCCAGTGGAACCTGCGCCGTTTGGTGAGCTGAAAACTCCGGAAGATTTTCAACGCTCGCCTGCAGGGAGTTCCGTTTTGCCCCGACCGGGCCCCGGATAGGGAACGACTTTGGTGCGGGCCGCCCAAGCGTCCCATTTTTCAGCCAGATCCCTGACAATGTCGGGCTTTGCGGAGGCAAGATCGTGGAGTTCGGTGCGATCAGCTTTTATGTCGTAGAGTTCCCATGGGCCCTCGCGTCCCAGGCGGACGAGTTTCCAGTCCCCGAGCCTTACGGCGGCATTGCCTTCGTGCTCCCAGAAAATCGCATCCCGCTGGACGGATTTGTTTGCAAATGCAGGAAGCAGGTTCTTCCCCTCCATCGGCAGGATAGCCTTGTCATGGAATTCCACAGGATATTTCGCTCCCGCCACATCCACGCATGTCGCCATCAGATCCACGATGTGCCCTGATTGTTGGCGCAGCTCGCCCTTCGCCGGAATTCCCGCCGGCCAGTGCGCGATGAGAGGCGTGGAAATGCCGCCCTCATGGATGTAGTGCTTATAGCGACGAAACGGAGCGTTCTGAAGCGTTGCCCAGGACTGCCCGCAGTAAACCTTCGAAGTTGCCGAACCCGGTGCGCCGGGGCCTTGCAGCACGCCGTTCAATCCCATCTCCGCATTGCCTCCGTTGTCGCTGAGAAACAGGATGAGCGTATTATCAAGAATGCCGCGCCGACGCAAATCCTCCACCACCCGCCCCACGGCCTGATCCATGTGATCAACGCAGGCAGCATAGACGGCCATGATCTGGTCGAAACGGTCCTGCTCGGCAGGCGTGAGGCTATCCCAGGTTTTCATCTCCTCCGGGAGCGGAGAGAGTGGCCACGTCTTGTCCACGATGCCGAGGGCGACCTGTCTCTTGTAGCGTTCCTCGCGCAGTTTATCCCAGCCGGCCTTGTATTTACCTAGATATTTCGCGATGTCCTCCGCCGGGGCCTGCAGCGGAAAATGCGGCGCATTGTAGGCCAGGTAGAGAAAGAACGGCTTTTTTGCCTCCTGCGCCTCGCCGATGAACTTGAGCGCGTAGTCGGTGAAGACATCCGTCGTATACCAATTCTTCGGCAACTCCGGGCCGTCGTTGGCCAACATCCTCCCGTCCAAAGCCAACCGCTTGAGCGGCCCGTCCATGTGATAAAATCCAATCCCCGGGCCGACCACGGCGAGGCTGCTGTCGAATCCGCGGTTCCAAGGAACCACGTCAAATTCCGACCCCACATGCCACTTGCCCGACATCGCAGTGAAATACCCCGCACCCCGCAGCACGTCCGCGATCGTCACGCAACTGTCATTCAGCCGCCCGCGATATCCAGGCTGCTTTCTGTCCTGGACCATGTGCCCCACACCGGTTTGATGGGGGTAAAGCCCGGTCAGAAGCGACGCCCGCGTGGGACAGCAGCGCGCGGCATTGTAGAACTGCGTGAAGCGGAGCCCTTCCGCCGCCAGCGCATCAAGATTCGGGGTGCTGATCTCCCCGCCATAGCAACCCAGATCGGAAAATCCCATGTCATCCGCGAGGATGATGAGGATGTTGGGAGGGCGTTTCGTCGCGGAAGATTCGGCTGCGCATAAACAGCCACAGAGGGCGCCTAAAGCACAGAGAATCGCGAGGCGGGAAATCATCCGAACGGGAATGAGTTGCGCCAGAAGCATAACTCAAAGGCGCGGCCCGCTCATTCACCGCCCGTTCCGGGCTTTTCCTTGGAAACAACAGGCAGTTCCTTACCTTTCCCATCCCACGTCCGGAGATTGTCGAAGAACTCCCCGTTGCCGAGCGCGCGCGGATCTTTGGTTTTCGTGAGATACGCAGTGAGCCGGTCTGACAGCTTCTTTTTGATGTCCGCGAATTTTGGATCCGCCGCCAGATTGGTGAGTTCGTCAGGATCTTTTTGAAGATCGTAGAGTTCCTCGGCAGGGCGTGGACCGAACGACAGGGCATAGAACCGCTGCATCTCCGGGCTGTCGTCCTTGTGCGCGATGATATATTCCATCGACGGACCTCCGCGGCCGTATTGGTTCGGGTCGCGGTCCGTTGCGAGGTTTTGGATGTAGGAAAACTCCTTCGTGCGGATGGAGCGCATCGGATAGCTCCCCGTATGGCGCTCCCTCCCGACAAAAACCGCGTCGCGCTCCTGCTCCACCTGGCCGGATTTTCCGGAAACCAACAATGGGATGAGGCTTTTCCCGGTCATGTCCGACGGCACGGGCAGTCCTGCTGCCTGGAGAATCGTCGGTGCGAAATCCGTGAACGTGACATAATCCTCAACCGTGCGGCCACCGGGGATCCTGTCCTTCCAACTGATGGCGAGCGGCTGGTGCATGCTCCACTCATAGCACTGGGTCTTGCTGCGCGGGAATGGCGCGCCGTTGTCGCCGGTGATGATGATCAGCGTATTGTCGTAGCGCCCGGATGCTTTCAGCGCATCGATGATCTTCATGGCGTCGTCGTTGAACTTCCGCACCTTCAGGTAGTAATCACAAAAATCGCTGCGCACCTCTGGAATATCCGGCAGAAACCCCGGCACCTGGACCTTTTCCGGATCAATACCAGCAGCCACGCCAGAGCCCTTCTCATAGACGCGGTGAGGATCCCTGCTGCCATACCAAAAGCAGAACGGCTTGTCGGCGGGTAGGTTCTTGAGATATTTTTCGAAACTATCCCTGCTTATTGAGGGGGTCAGGGACGGGCCGGAGGGGTTTTCCGTCCGACCACCTGCCTCGACATTAGCCGGAGAGTAACCTTTTCCGACCGAGGCGACCGCGTAGCCGGCCTTCTGCAGCAGGTCGGGATAGGTGGGGAATTTTGCCGGAAGCGTGCCGAGCAGGTTCGCCCCCTCTTCCAGCCGCCAGAAATCCTGCCCGGTGAACACCGCCGCCCGCGACGGCGCACACGAAGATGCGCTGCAATACGCATGATTGAAAAGCACACCATCCCGCGCGATCAGGTCCAGCGCGGGCGTCTTCACGACCTTGTCGCCATAAAGTGGCGAGTGAGGCCAACCCCAGTCGTCGGCCATGAGAAAAAGGATGTTGGGCGGGGTTTTCTGGGAAGGTTCGGCAGCTTGCAAGCAGCCGCAGAGAGAGGCCATTCCACAGAGGATTGCGGGGAAGAATTTTTTCATGAAAAAGCGGGGGGATACCTCTTATACTACTCCGAAGTTTTGTCGTCCACCATTGTGCCCTTCTTCTTGGTCGATTGCACGTAGCCCACAGGGAAGGTCACCCGGCGCAGGACGGTGCACCCCATCGGAACAAGATCCACCTTGGTTTTGCCCCGCATGCGGTTGAACTGCCCCTGGAGGACGACCGGCGGCTTCGCCCAGGGCTGGTCCGGGTTCGCCGTTTGCACCGGGGTGCGCTTGAACCCGAAGGCGGGTTCTTTCGACAGGCCGTCCAGCCCACAGTGGGTCCATTTGCCGGGATCCTTCGGAGCGAATCCGTAGATCGGCAATTTGCCATCAGACATTTCCTGGGTCGTGTGACCGGATGGGAACTTGTCGTATTTCGTCGGGATCGTGCCGAGGTCGGCCGCGAAAACGAGCGGACCTGACTTCAGGACATACTCGTTGTTCACCCAGCGGACCGCTTCGACAGGAGTCTCGAACGTCACGTTCACCACGTCGCCAGCGGACCATTTCTTTTTCACGACATAGTATTCCCCGTCGCGGTTGATTGTTGCTCCCTCGCACTGGACCTGAACCGAAGGCGCCCACGCCGGAACGCGAACCAGAAAATCGAACTCCACCGGCTTCTCCGGATGCATGAGAAATTCAATTTTCCCGTCGAATGGATACATCGTCTTCTCCTCGACGCGCACCTTGGTGCCGGACATCTCCGTCTCGACGGTTGCCGGACCAAAGCCCACAGCGGCAAGAGATTTCCCATCTACTGTCTTCATGAACATGCGGCTGACATAAGTCGGCATCATGCTCATCATCCGGAGGGTGCAGCAGAATGGTTCGTGAGCCGGACTGTATTGCTCGCGGTGAAAGACACCGGGCCCATCGAGGCTGAATTCGCTGTCGCGCTTGAGATACGCGTGGGCCGTGCCATCGGGCAGCCTTGCACCCATGCCCGCGTTGAACACCGCCCGCTCGACATCGTCGAAGTAGCGGGTTCCGCCGGTCTTCTCACCGACGATCAACGCATTCTCGACAAGGTAGCTCGTCGAGCAAAACTCGATGCCGATCTCCGGCGACGGATCGCGGCCCTGGTTGTCCTCGTCCCCCGGCAGCGACCCGCTTGCGCTCATCTGCCTGTCGAATTTTGCGAAGGCGTTTTCACCGGCCCGTTTGAATTGCGGGTCGCCGGTCGCATAATACGCAATCCACGGCAGCGAGAGGTTTCCTGTTGTATTGCAGGCGTGGCTGAAGAACGGACGTTTCGCATCCAGCAGGTTCGGGAGCTTGCAGTCGCTGTAGATCGGGTTGTCGAGTTCGCCGGATGTATTGTAACTCCCGATAAGGAAAACGGCGTAATCAGCATATTCCTTCTTTCCCGTCACCTGGGCCAGCTCGTTCAAAAACTGGGGATAACTCATCACCATGAAGCCGGCCGCATGCAGATCCGGTGTCGAGCGGTTGAAATGTTTCATATCGCACTGCACCGCCCGCTCCACCGCGTCCAGCACATCCTTCCGTCCATACGCCTGCGCGTAATCCAGCAGGCCCTGGAGCATGAAGCCGATGTGGCCGACCCGGTCGATCATTCCCGGCGTGTAGCGCTTCTGGGCATCGTGAATGCCGATGTAGCCGTCCGGATCCTGCGATTTCAAAATCCCCGCCACAAATTCATCGGCCCGCTTTTTCAATGCAGGGTCGTCCGCCAGAATCGCGTTGGAAATCAGGGACAGCCCCCAATACCCCTCCGCCGCGCCATCCCAGAAGTCCGACTGCTTGTCTTTCTTGGCCGGATTGTGCCCACGCAACTCGTAAGCCTTGTTTTGAATTGCCCAGTTGCGATGGTAAAATGCCAGGATGCCGGCGCGGGCATCCTGATCCATCTGCGCCTTGATCCAGCCAGCTGGCCGGATGGCACCGAACGGCAGCAGCTTGAAACGCGCTTCTGGGTTGGCGGCAGGGTCTGCTGCGTGGGCAGTCGACATGACGACACCAACCGCAATCGCAATGAGAATTCCGAGGGTTTGTTTCTTCATTTGATTCAATTGATTTCTGCGAGTCCGTACTTGTTTTGGCACCCGTCGCTGGGTGTAGCGACCTTTAGTTCATTTCGATTCATGCGTGTTTGCTGGCTTGACCTCCTTTGTCGCGGCCCGGATTCAACGCAAGCAGGAGTATTGCGGCGAGAGTGGACGTTTTCATATCCTACTCCTCTTGCTTCATGATGCCCACCCTGCCGGCATCGTGGCACAACGTTAGCACGTTTGTTGCGGGATCAAAGCCCCAGCCGGTCTCATTGGCCATGGGCCGTTTCTCCAGCTTGGAAAGCGGGGCGTCGCCCAGAGTCACCACTTTGGGGACGAAGGCAAGTTTGACCCCGACCTGCGCCGCGAGCGGCGCGACGTAGTGAACGGAGCCGGGCCTATACGACACGTCGCGCAATTCGACCGAACTGCCGAGAATATGACTCTCTCCGTCCGGAGCGAGCTCGGGGAATGCGGCCATACAGCCCAGCAGGTAATAGACCGAAAACAGATGTTGCGAAAACCAGACGCGATCCGTCTCGAGGTCGCCGACCGGCTTCTTCTTGGTGCTGCCGGCCGGCTTCTTGGCGTTGTAGTAAAAGGTGACGAACACACCCTCGCCGGTTTGCATATGGGTCACGGCATTCAACACGGAAAGCGCCCGGCGCTTGATGGCCTCGTCCCCCGTGAGGAGATAGAGGTCAGCCAGGGCCGCGCCATAGCGGGCGGTGTGTCCGGACATGATGTGCTCGAAGCCGTCCTGCTCGGCCACCGCCGGGGCCGGGGCCGCCCCGTGCCCTTCGGTGTGCACGAGTCTGTCCTCCATCTGCTTGAGGATCCGGCGTCCCATCTCGAGATATTCCGGATGGGTGTCCGCATGGCGGAACAAATAGTCGGCCGTAAGCGTCGTCGGTTCGGCGGAAAGATGGGTGTCCTTTCTGTTTCCGACATCCTCGTGGTAGGTTCCCCACTGGCCCTGCCCGACATTCCGGGCGAGCATGTAGGCCAGCGCCTTGTCATGGGCTTTCGCGTAAGCGGGCTTTTTGTCGTGGCGCTGCAGTTGCTCGAAAAATTCAACGAAGTCCACCGGGGCGCCGCCGCGGTCCTGCGCGACCACGCCGGTTTGCGGATCCACCCGGAACGGCCAACTGCCGTCCTCGCGCTGGCGTGACACGAGAGTTTCGGCCACCTTGCGTGCGGCCTCCAGATACCTTTTCTCTCCGGTCACCTCGTAAAGCATCAGGTAAGCCGACCCCAGGAAGGCGCTCTTGTCCGGCTGGATGTTGTTTTTGTCCGTGTGGCCCCCGGGGTTGCCCTTTTCAAATGTCGGGTAGGCCAGATTGGGATACACCGCGTCCGCGGGTGTGGAGTGCGCAATGTTCCAGTCGCCCAGATCCTTGGCGCGCAGCAGCCACTCGCGGTCGCCGGTGTAGGTGTGGCAGCGCAGGAACGCCCGGATAAAGTAACTGTGTAGACGCGCGGGATAGACGATGTCGCGCGTGGAGCGGACCCCGTCAGTCCCCATGAATGCGTTGGAAAAATACGAAGCGAGTTCGCCACTCGGCTTCCCCGGCACATAGTCACCATCGAGTGCTTTCAGGAAACTCATGGCATTGGCAACCGCCGTGGCAACCGGGCGGAGCGGGGGCGGCACTGCACCGGCATCCCCGCCCTTCGAATCCGTTTCGCCCGCTTCGCAGATCGCCACCCCCGGCATCAACACACCAGCGAGGATCAGCTTTTTCCAACCTCTGACTATTGCTAATGCCATGGAGTGCATTTTCATAAACTTTATTCCAAAAAATTCAGCACAAGTTGGCGTGCACCATTCTTGATTGTGACGATTCCCGCTCCGAAATCGCCCTGGATGAACGGGCTGTCATACGCCTTGTGCGGACTGTAGTTCACCGGCACCCCGTTGACTTCCGGCACCTTCGAATAGTCGGCGAACAGCGTCAGCGATGTTTTGTAGAATCCGCTGCGGTAATCGAGCCTGTTGTTTTCCCAGCTCATCGGATTGGCCAGGATCGCTTTCTGAAAAGCGGCGAAGTCCGGATAGTCGCTCTTCCGGGCCACCTCGAGAATCAGCGGAGAAAATTCCGACTGGCAGTTCAGCCAGATTCCCGGATCGGACTTCTCCTTCTTGTCGGACGGGACATCAGCCTGCCAATCCGTCTTGCCTTCCACAACGCGGACGGCGGCGTAGGCACCGGGGGCTTCCGCGAAGACCCAGCCTCCCTCTTCGTGACGCTGGAGCGAGTCGTCGAACCAGATCCGCTGCCCGGAGCAGCCGGTGGCGGTGGTCAGGCGTTGGACGATCATCACGCCCTTGTCCTGAACCGACCAGTTGCCGTTGTAGAAACTCTTTTTGCTGATCGGCTGGATGAAGATGCGAGCGGTCTTGTGTCCGCCGAAGATGACCCCTTCCCACCTGTTCTGGCTGCTGATGCGGGTCCAATCGTCTAGCGGCAGTGCCGGCACCATGCTCGTGCCCATGATGAAATCGGGGGTGCACCACGTGTAACGGAGGAGGTTGCCGCCCTCGGGATTCAGGATGGAGCCGCTGGTTTCTCCAAGGAATTCCTCGTTTTTGGCAAAGCCGATTTCTTCGGCGGCCGCGCCGAGTCCGGGGCGGCGCGTGACATACGAGTAGGTGCCGCGCCCCTTCACATCCAGCACCAGATCGGTTACCAGCGGCGATGGCCGGTAGAACGTGGTGGCCGCGCAGACCACCGCCGGGTTGGTGATTTCGGGCTTGCCGATGCCGAAAAGATACCAGCTTGGCCCGTCGCCACCGTCGCTACCCCCGGTGGAGTCGGGGCCGGGATAGCAACGGTGGCGGCTGCCGCCTCGGACGGCGTCAATCTGCTCGATGGCCCAGTCGGCCCAATACAAATCCAGCAGCATCCGCATGCGCCGCCGTGTCACGGGATCGCGCGAAAAGTCGGCGATGTTATACCAGCTGTTGAGCGTCCATTTGTTGTAGCCCGAGGCGCACTCGACGAGGAGCCCCTTCCCGGCGCGTTCGCGCGCGAAGCGCTTGTAGTAATCGTCGAACGCCTGCGCCATCTCGCGTACCGGCGTGCCGTCGGCGTAACATTTGTTGCGGTAGTCCGGATGCTCCGCGATAATCTGCGTCGCACCCCAGAGGCTCGACCACATGATGGCGTGGTGGTTTTCCGTTCCCCAGAGATGCCAGTCGCGCTCCGGGGACAGGACTTCTTTGCGCAGGGCGGTGGAAACCCACTGCCAAAGCATTCCGGCGACTGCATTTTCTGCGGCGGTGCTCATCCGGCCGGGGAAATACTCGCTGTGGCTGTTGAAAAGAAAATAGACCCGCTCCAGCAGATACAGCTGCTTGTAATACGAGTGCTTGGTGGTGCGCGCGTCCTCCATGCTGCGCCAGCGGACCGCGTCGCGTTGGGAGGCAGTGATCATCGCCTGATCGGCGGCGGGTATTTGTTGCTTGAGCCAATAAGCTGCCAGCGCAAAGTCGGCGTAGTCGAACATCACGTTGTTTTTTTCAGAAGGAGGGCTGGCGAGCAGCTTCTTCAGCAGCGCTTCGCGGCGGATATCCGCGTCGTCAAGCGCCGACACGGGAAGCGAGGTTATCATCAAAGCCGCCAAGGCCAGCATTCCAACTTCGTTCAATGATTTCATGGGTTTGTTTCTTTCACTGTTTTTCCGTCACCACCGTCCGCAATTCGAGGTGCCACACACGGTCCCAAGTCTACTCAACAGCGACATCTTTTTTTGTCCGCAAAGCCACCGGCTCCAAATGCCGAGCGGTTTGATTGCTCCCATGATTATTTTTTCCTCCCGTAGAAATTCGCCCTGGCCGGGTCGGCGGCGACCGGCGCCACCACGCATCGCGGCGGGCATGTTCCGGCATAGAGCAGTGCCTCGCCGCCTTTCGCCAGCTTGAGGTCGTAGGCCCCGTCTCCAGCAGGCGTCATGGGAACGGTCGCCTGAATCTCCCCTTCGAGGCCGGGCCGGATCCGGCAGGGTTCGCCGGCGAGGCTTTTGACGCGAACCCACTCGGTCCGGCCATTTTTTCGCGAGGCGCTGACGAGGAAGGCCCCTTGCGTACGCAGGTTGTGAAAAACCACATCCTTCCATGCGTCGGGCACGCCGGGAAAAACACGGATGCGGTCGCCCCAGCTGCTGAGCAGCATGTCATTCAGCGAGGCCGCCGCCGAAAGAGGCACCTCGATGCACGGGCTGGAGGTGACGTAGAGGGTGTTCGAGAGAATGCTGGAATCGAGAAGCCTGTTGAGATACCCGGCCGCGTCGTCCCCCTCGCCCAGGAGCGCGGAGATCGAGGCGGCGCCGGTGTATGAAAAGCCCGACAGCCCTTTGGGCATGCCCATCCAGTGTTTCAGCGATTTGACCACCAACTCGCGGTTTTCCGGCTGTTCGGGTGTCATGAGGTAAAGCGGGTAAATCATGAGCAGGTGCGAGTAGTGGCGGTGGGGCTCGGAAAACGGAACCGAGGCCGAAATCATGAGTCCATTGTCGTCCTGCGGATATGGCGTCAGCCTCTCCAGCGTCGTCTTCCATTTTGCGGTGTCGGGATCGTCGAGCTTGAGCCGCACACAGGAATCAAGGAGGGTCTGCAACCCCCAGCGCAACAGCGAAAGATCGATGTTGCAGTCGGGATTCGTGGTGGGCTGGTTGGGATATTCCGGGCTGAATCCGCGGGAGATATGGAGCCTGCCATCCGCCCCTTCCTCAAGATGGTGGAGGTAATAATTCATGGTCCGTTTGAGGAGGGGGTAGATCCGCTCCCGCAACATCCGGTCATCCATGGTGTAGCGGTATTGAAGCCAGTAGTTGTGGACGGCCCACGGGAGGTTGCAAAGCTCGTTGCCGACATCATTCCTGCAATCGTAACCGGTCGCGCGCCCGATGCCTGCCGAGTCGGCCGAGAACTCCCCCGCATTCTCGGCCAGGGTCTGGGCATTTTTGTCGAGGAGCTCGGCGAACGACTCGCCGAGCTCGAGCCGGTTGCCGGTCAGTTGCGGCCAGTAGGAAAGCTGGATGTTCAGGTTCCACCAGATCTTTGGCCATTTGGTAGTGCGAAACCATGGCCCCATCAAATCAAGCGCCGGACGGCCCGGCCTTGTGGCGCTGGCCATCTTATACATCTGAATGTAGTAAAAGCTCTCCAGCCGTGCATCCGGCACGGAGACAAATCCCTCCGGCCAGAACCCGTGCCACCAGGCCCGGTGGGATGCCGTGAGAGAATCCATCCCGTCTGCAGACGCCTTCCTGACATTTCGGACTGCTTCGGACCTGGCGAGCGCTTCTTTATCCGCATAGCCCACGGCGGCGTATAGGATCTGCTTTCCCCCACCCACGTCGACGATCTTCCACGCCGTGGCGTGCCCCCCTGCCGGCTGGATGGGCTGAAAGGAGATAGCAATGTCCCCTTCCCTGCCGGGGACGGGCGGAAGATTCTGGTCCTCCGGGGCGAGCGGTTTCTTTTTATAGATCTTCCGGGGGTCCGCAGCCAAGCCGGGTGCCCACGACCATTCGGCCTTTTCCCCGCCTTTTGAGGTGCATTCGAAGACGTTGACGGGCAGGTGGGCGTGGGTGAACGTGCGGAATTCGATTTCCCCCTTGTCGGTTTGGATCGTTCCGCGGACTTCGGCGTTCCAGAGGTCGAGCCTCATGTTTCCGCCGAGAATTTTGCCCCGGGGTTTGAGAACAAACTCGCCGATCGGAATCCGTGAGTTCATGAAGGCGACATCGGAGCGGCCGATCTGCCACTTGAGAACCTGTCCATCGTCGCCGGTGAAGACCATCGTCCCCAGCAGCCCGTTTCCGGTGAACGCAGCATTTTCAAACCGGTCGGGGAGTAGGTTCCAGACCATGTCCTGCCGCGCGAGGAACGACGGCCAGTCGGTTTCATCCACCACCTGCCCTCTCAACGACAGGACGGACGGCATCCACGCCAAGAGGATCAGCAGAGCAAGAGCCGTTGATCGCGGTGCAATGTGGCTATCAACCGTCATGGTTTGGCTGAAGTATGGATGAAAGGGACCGGAACCTCGTTGGGCTGTATCGGGCCGGGGGTGCTGCGACCGTTGGCGATGTATTGTTGCAACAAGGCGGTCAGTTCCTTGACGGTTTCCGGGTGGTCGGCAGCGACATTTTTGGTTTCACCCAGGTCAGTTTGCAGGTTGTAGAGTTCGCGTCCGCCTTTGCTGGAGAAAATCAATTTCCACGGTCCTTTGCGAATGGCGAGATCGCGCCGGAGCGATTGGTGAACCGTCGCCTCGCGCACCGGCCCCTTCGCGGTGCCAAGCAGGTCGGGCAGGATGCTCACGCTGTCCTCGCCGGCGTTGTCCGGGATTTTCGCTCCGACGATTTCCGCGCAGGTGGCCATGAGGTCGTTCAGGCAAATGGTGTCGTCGCACACCGCTCCGGCTTTGATCCTGCCCGGCCAGTGGGCGATAAAGGGCATGCGGTGTCCGCCCTCGTAGATGCTGGTCTTCTCACCGCGGAGAGGAGCATAAGAGCGTTTCTCGGCTCCGTTATCGCTGCTGACCATGATGAGGGTGTTGTCGGCGAGGTTGTTGCGTTCGAGCGCTTCAAGCACCTGACCGAGCACCCAGTCACCTTGATACAGCCAGTCACCGTATTTGGCATCCTGACCACCGGTGCCGCTTATCCCGACAAACTCCGGGGCCGGTACGCTCGGCGTGTGAGGGGGGCTCAACGGCAGATAGAGGAAGAACGGCTTTGCCTTCCGCGCGGGGTTGTCGAGAAATTCCACGGCCTTCTTCGCCAGCAGCGGCTGGGTTTCCGTCTCCCCGACGTTCGCCGCGACCTTGTCCTGCTCGATGACGGTTCGGATGTTCCGCGAGTGGGTGTAGCCGCAGAAGTAGTCGAATCCGTTGGCCGCCGGACCCGTCAGGAGGAGGGTGCCTACAGGGATGGTCTTTTCATCTTCCGGATGGCTGTCCCAGTCCATGCCCAAATGCCACTTGCCGATGCATGCGGTGTCGTAGCCGTTTTGCTTGAGCAACGAGGCCACTGTCATGCGCTCTTTGGGGATTATCGGCGGGGAGTATGTCGTGAGCACGCCAAACTGGCCGATGCGTGACGGATAGCGGCCTGTGAGCACGCCGTATCGCGTCGGCGTGCAGACCGATGCCGCCGAGTGAGCGTCGGTGAAGCGCATGCCTTCCAGCGCAAGGCGGTCCATGTTGGGCGTTTTGAACTCCGTGCCCTCGCGATAGCACTTCGGCTCGCCGTAGCCCATATCGTCAAACAGGACGAAAATGATGTTCGGCTTTTCTTTGTCCGCAGCAGCATGCAGCGCGGTGTGCGGGGCGAGGAGCAGCGGGGCAAGGAGCGTGAAGAGGCGCTTCATTGATTTTGGTTTCTTATCACCGACTGCTCACTGTCATTCGCGAACGTCTCCTTCCGTCTTCGTGAAATCCAGCACGCGCTGGCGCGCGCCCTTCTTGATCGTGACGATTCCCGACCCGTATTCCGAGTTGAGATACGGGCTGTCGTAGAGGCTGGCCGGGGTGAAGTTGATTGGCTTGCCGTTGACTTCCGGAACACCGCTGAGGTCGGTCAGGAGGGTGAGCGAGCATTGCGCGCCGTCGGTATCCGCGCCGGCCACCGTTAACCGGTTCCCCTCGGCACGCACGGCGAGTTTGCCCACATAAGTCATGAAGTCTCCAAGCGTGCGGAACTTCGGCTTGCGCCCGGCAACGAACACCACCGGCGCATCGGGATCCTGCGGGCGCAGCCAGAACTCGTTGTCCCAGGTGGTGGGGCAAGGCGAGGCGTCGGCGGAAGAAAACGCTTTCACCGCCAGAAAGGCATTTCCTTCCTCCAGGAAAAACCAGCCGTCCCGCTCCTGGAGCCGATCTTTCATCCCCTTGGCAAAATAGACCCGCATCGGGCCGGTTTGTTTGCCGTTTTTGTTCCGCTGCACGATCTGGACGTTTTTGTGCTGGATCGCCTGGTGCTGGAGATACGTCTTTCCGTTATTCAGCCCGAGGCATTGCGGAACGATGCGGGCATCGACTCCCGAGGCGAACTGGATGGCACAATATTGATTTTGAGAGGTCAGCGCCGGGTAGCACTCATCGAGATCCTTGTCCGTATGGGAATTTCCTAATTTGAGAAGCGGGTCGATGAGTAGAGCGCCCATCACGTAGTCCGGCGTGCAGTATTCGTAACTCAACATCCTCGTGTCAGTGACATCAAAGGGAACCCACGGGGAGTTTGGCTCCCTGATCGGGGCCGCTGCCGCTGGCATGGCGCACTGTTTCGCGAGACGGCGGGCGACATAGACATATTCGCCCCGGCCTTGCGCATCGTCCGCCAACTCCCCCACCAGATCCGGCAAGCGATAACCAGTCACAGCCAGAACTCTGGGTTCGCCACGGATGGGATGGGGATGATACGAGACGTTCCACCAACCGTTCCGGTCACGAAGGATGCGGCTCATGCGCAACCAGGCATCATCACTGGTCCGGTCGGCGCTGTTGTCGGTTGTTTCCTTCGAATCCTGATAGATCCGGGTCCTGCAACCGCCGCGCATTCCGCTCAACTGGCCGATGGTCCAATCCGTCCACAGCACATCCAGGAACATGTCGGCGCGCTTGCGCAGCAGAGGATCCTCGGCAAGGTCGCGCATGTTGAAAATTTCCGGCATGGTGTATTTCCAATAGTCCGCAAAGAGCTCGGCCTGATCACCGAACCGCGCGCGCGCCACGAAGTGTTCCTTGTAATACTTGTTCCATGCCTCGAAGTGCTCCCGCACCGTGCGGCCATCCTCCGGCAGCACCCGATCCCGGTAGTCGGGCAGGTTTTTCAGCGCCTGCAGGGCCATCAGCACGTTGCCGTAGTGCATCATCTCGTGGTTTTCGGTGCCGAAGATATCCGTGGCCGGCCGGGTGGTGCGGCCCCAATGGCTTCTGTTGCAGACATAGTTCCAGAAGAGGTTCTCGATGAGTCGGAGGGTTTCCGGCTCGAGGCGCCCGTTCCGCGGACCCTTGCCCGGACCGAATTCAAAATAGATCCGCACCCAGCTGCGCATCTGCCATTTGACATCATTGTCGCCGGCGATCTCCGGGGTCATTTCCGCGGCACCCTTGCCGGTTTCCTTGAGGATGCCGGCATAGGCGGCTCGGATGTCGGCGTTTGCTTCCTTCAGGTCCTTGTTGAGATACAGGCGCGCCCACCCGCGATAGATCGGAGTCTCGCACTTAAGCTCCTTGGTGAAAAACTGGCAGACATGCTCGTCATGCTGCCGCTCCGATTCGCCCGTCGGCAATCCCACAGCCGCATGGGTTACGATTGTGAAGGCAATCAAACCGCAGAGCATGGTTCTCATCATGTGTTTCCCGTGTGGCTACCATGATTTGAAATGAACGTCGTCATGGAAATCAACCCGCTATTTTATGGTGAATTCATTTTACCGCCTCTTTTTTCGTCGGTTTTTTCTGGGCGACACCTTCATCGTCCACCACCTGCTGTTTTTTTCCTTGGGCTCGATCAAGAATCCCGGGACGGGTGAACGGCAGCGTCCGCTCATCGACGCAGTAGATTTTGGAAATCTCGTCGAGGCAGCGTTTGGCCTCGGCGGTGTATGCCCCGTCGGGCTGGAAAGCGCGCCCCTGCCGCAGGCAGGATTCCAGGCGGCAGCGGTTTGCGAACAGTTTCCAGCGCCACGACGCCCGCACATGTTCGGGGAGCTTCGGCTCGATCAGCTCCACGAAATCGCCGCACTTCTTTCCGCGTTCGGCCTCCAGTGGCGTGAATTTTTTGCTCTTCAACGAGACTTCCTGCATCGTTCCCAGGAGGTCGATGACCTCCAGGATTTGCGGCAGGACCTGCGGGTCATACTCGTAGCCAATGTATTCCTGCAGGATTTCCTCCACGCTGCGCTTGGGATCCCAGAAGGCCTGCACCCAGAGCACCTTGGCGGCATCCTCGTAAATCCCTTCGGAGTAGGGCATGACGCTCCTGGCTCCCAATTGGCGCGCCTGCTCGATTTCCCGTTTCCACTCGGCCACGCGATACGTGGCACCGCGCCCGCCCCACGGATACATGCCGAGCATGCTGATTTCCGGGAACACCATCAGCGTCAGGTTCCCCGGAGAGCCTCGCTTGATCGTTTCTTCGTTTGACTTTGCCACGTCGTCCGGGAATCCGCGGCAACTGTTGGCGAGCATGTATTGCGCCCAGCCGGGATCTTTCCCCAGCACGTCATACAGGTCGTGCCACTCACCGGCCAGAAACCGCCACGCCGACAAAATGACTTCACCCCGGGGATAAAACTCGCGAAACCTGGCAGCCATGTCCTTGCTGATGGAAATGTAACCGTTGCTGCCCCACGGGCGGCACTTCTCGCAATCACACCCGCCGTTGTCAAAGGGCCAGAAGCATACGTAATCCAGCCCCGCCGGCCGGAACGCCTCCAAGACTTCCGCCCACTCCCGCATGAGCCGCTCCCGTCCGGCGGGCTTGGAGGGACAGATATGGTTTCCGAGCGCCGTGATCTGCTTGGTGGTCTCCACGGCAGCGAGTTCATTCAGCTCGCCCTTGTAGGTGTTGTTGGCGCAGTGGACCAGAGCGGTCTTCAGACCGATGCGTTTGGCCGCCTCAAGAATCGAACGCGCGTGAACGATCAACTGCCGGGCCTTGGGATCGGAACTGCTGTCGAACTGTTCGGTCGCGCAACAAACCATGATCCCGTTGTAACCCCACAGGCCAAGTTCCTCGATGTAGCGCTGGACGGCCTCCGTCGGGGCGTTCTCATACCAGTTGCCGGTATGCGAGGCCAGATAGGCCATGCGCAGCGGACTCGCCGGCGTGCTCTTTCCGCGCCATGCGCCGGGCGTAAAACGGCCCGGCTCATACCGTGACGCCCGCAGAAACGCACCGACCCCGTAGAGTAGGCCGCGTTCGTCATTGCCGGTGATCAGGATTTCTCCATTCCCGCCGTCGGCGATTTCGTATCCCTCCTCCCCAAGCCCGGCACGCAGACCGAAGACGATCATCCCGTCCTTGCTGCGCGATGGTTCGATGCCGGTGCGTTCCCGAATCACGCGGCTAAAGACGGAATAGATCCGCTCGACCACCGAGCCGGGGTTGTCGGGCAGCCTGACTTCCACCTGCCGCAACTCAGCCGCCCCGGCGGTGGCATCTGCGGCGGTCAAGGTGGTCACAACCGCCGCGATTGCAGCGAAAAATATTGTGGTTTGTATCTTCATAGGTTCAGGGCTCGGGCAATTCTATTTCTTTTCCAAACGCATCCAGTGGCTGCTGGCGGAAACCACCCGGACGATTTCGGAAATCGCGGACAGCAGGAACCAGCAGTAGCAATAAACGGTTTTTCAAAGCCGGCCCTTGAGGCGGATGTCGCGGGAGGAACTTCCAACAAAAAGGTCAAACTCCCCGGGCTCGACCGTCCACTGCCGGGTTGCCGGGTTCCAGAACCGGAACGCCTCCTCACCCAGTTCCATCGTCACCACCTTGCTCTCGCCCGGAGCGAGCAGGATTTTCTGGAATCCCTTCAATTCCTTCGGGGGGCGGGGCACGCTGCACTTCGGGTCTCCGATATAGAGTTGCGCCACTTCCGCCCCGGCCCTCTTTCCGGTATTTTTCAAAGTGAAGGAGACAGCCGTCTTCCCGCCATCCTGCTTGGTCACCTTGAGATCCCGGTAATCAAACGTGGTGTAGGACAATCCATGACCAAATGGAAAACGGGGGGACAGGTTCTTTGAATCGAACCTGCGGTAGCCGACAAACACACCATCGTTGTAGGGGACATCGTAGGTGAAAACCGCGTTGGATGCCTTGTCGAAGAAGAACGCTCCCTCCCTCCCCACAAACATCGGCGAGACGTAAGGAGTCGGATTCGGAGGGATCCGGTCCTCGCCGAATCCGACAGAATCCTCAAAGCGCCTTTCCCATGTGAAGGGCAGCTTTCCGGAGGGATTGGTATCGCCAAGCAGAATATCAAAAGCGGCGGGAGCACCCGCCTGACCGCCGTAGGAGCCGAAAAGGACGGCTGCGGCTTCATCAGCCCAATCGTTTGCGACGCCCCCACCGGACGTGAGGAAGACAACCGTTTTCGGGTTGAGCTTCACGCTGCGGGCGATGAGGGCGTCATCCGGCAAATCGAACGTGCGATTGCTCCCCTCACCCTCCGTTCTTTCCTTCGCCGGATTGAACCCGGAAAACATGAGGACGACGGAGGCGGCCTTGAGCTGCTCGTCGGTCGGAGCGGCAGCAACAATCACGCGATCCTTCCCGAACCGCTTCACGGCCTCTTCCGCATAGGTAACCGTATCGTATCCGGCGACATGTCCGGAACCTCCCCCCGACAATTCCCTGCGCTCGGCGTTGTTGCCGCAGACAAGGATGCTGCCGTTGGTCGAAAGGGGGAGAACGCCGCTATTCTTCAACAGGACAATGCCCTGCTCGTTCACTTCGCGGGCGACGGCCACATGGGCCGGGAATTTTTCCAGAAGCTCCGGCTTTTTGAATTGATTTGTTGCCTCGGCTTCATAAACGCCGCTTGCGATGAATGTCTTGAGGATGTTGCCGACCATGCGATCCACGTCGGCATTCCCCTGAAGCTTGCCCTTCAGCGGCTGGAGCGCCCTTCCGGTCGGCATATCGAGGTCGGTTCCCGAAGCGAGGATCTTCCCGCCGTCCCAGGTCGAGACCCAATCGGTCATCACAAGCCACGGAAAGCCGAGTTGCTCGCGCAGAAACCCGGCGACCATTTCCTTGCTCTGGCCCGCCCACTCTCCATTGACCTGGTTGTAGCTCGTCATGATCGCCCATGCTCCGGCATCGATTGCCGCCTGGAATGCCGGCGTATAGATCTCGTGGAGCGGGCGCTCCTCGACGACCGCGTTCATCGATTTCCTTTTGTAATCCGTGTTGTTGCACAAGTAGTGCTTCACGGTGGCCATGACCCCGGTGTCCTGCAATCCGCGCACATACGCCTCCACCATTCTTGAAGCCAGCCAAGGATCTTCGCCCATGTATTCAAAATTGCGGCCGTTGGTGGACTTGCGATAAATGTTCACCCCCGGACCGAGCAGGACGTCAATGCCAGCCGCCCGGCATTCCTCGCCAATCGCCCGCGCATAGTCGAATGCGAGAGCAGGACTCCAGGTCGAAGTAAGCAGCAGAGTGCATGGGAATGCCGTGGATTTTTCGAGGAGCTTTTCCTTGGCTTTGGGATCGAGGCGGATGCCTGAACTGGCATCGGCAAACCGGGTGGCAGGAATCCCCAGGCGGGGGATCGCCGCAGTTCCCATGCCGGTCCCGCAAATGAGCTGAAACTTCTCGTCGTCTGTCAGAAGTTTGAGCAACTCCTGCGCCTGCTTCGCGGCATCCTTTGGATTGGCAGGCCGTTTGAGCAGCGGGAGAGTCTTTGCCACCAGTTCGAGATCTCCGGCAGCCGGATCTTTTTGGACAGCACCGGCGGCTCCGATGTCCGAAGAAACATCCGGAGCGGTTTGGGCATGCAAACACTGCGGAAAGAGGGAAAGCGCCAATGCGCAACCAATCAGGAGAAGGGAACGATTCACGAACAAGAACTATTTCGGAATCTCATCCATGACAAATCAAAGCCTTTGTTCCGCGGCAACAATTTGCAGACCGGATGGCCCCCACCCACCGGCGTCAACCGCAAGTCAGCGTCCAATGATCTCCACCAACTTGTCCTTAGAATACAAAACCGGCTTTTCCTGACCCGCCTTCTCCATGAGGGCTTTTCCCTCGGTTTTTAGCCCCAGTGTCACGGCAGTGATTCCGGCCAGCCAGTTCCGGTGGGCCACATCCTCGGAGCCGACCGCTTTCTTCACATAATAATCATGCATTGCCAGAATCGTCTCGGGTGCAATTTCGCCCATTCGCATCGAAATTTCCCCGGTTGGCGTCGAAATACTGAACCCCTCAGGAGAGGCTTTCTTCGTGCCGCCAGCATATTTTTTCCCATCGCGGCTCGTAATTTGCATCGGATAACCGCTTTTGTTGACGTCCTCATCGAGGAGTTTTTTGAACTGCCCCTGACCATTCATTCGTTTCGTGCGGGTCAGCACTTGAGCTTCCTCCTGTGGGGTGGAGGGGTTCAGTTTCTGTAGTTCTTTTGCCGCCTCCTTTCTCCGGCAATCCAGAAGATATCGGTCAAACATCTCAATGCCCTTATCAAATTCTTTGGAAGCAGCGGAACTGCCCGCGGTGGGAGAGGCGGATGGACCGGGAGTCGCTGCGGATGCAGCGGCAGGCGGCTGCACGGCGGTCTGCGGAGTCGCCTGCTGGGTCGATTTTTTGCCCAGTAGAACGTAGAAAACCCCACCGGCGAGAAGACACGAGACGAGCGATGCGACGAGGATCACCGGAAGCTGGGAACGGGGCGGTGCAACGGGTACGGACTGGGTGATGTACCCGGTCATTCGGCGCAGATCCATGGTGTCCGTCATCGGCCCGTGCCCGGAAGCGGCCGCCTGGGCCTTGTGCAATTCGCCCAGGAGCGCATCGTAGTCGAGATAGCGCATGAGCAGATTTTTATGGAGCATCTTATTGATGATCTGCTCGGTGCGCTTGGAAATGTTCGGGTTGAGCGTTCTCAGCAACGGCGGCTTTTCGTTCAAACGTTTCACGGCGAGTTCGGTGGAATCCTCCGCATCGAATGGAGGACGGCCCACCAGCGCTTCAAAAATCGTGGCTCCCAGGCTGTATATATCACTTCGAAAATCCTCGGCTTTCCGCCCCACCCGCTCCGGGGAGATGTAGTAGGGAGACCCCCACACCGCGTCCGAGGAGTCGTCCACCTCCACATTGGCGAGTTGAGAGAGCCCAAAATCAAGGAGCTTTGCCCCGCACTCATCCCCCACGACGATATTCTGCGGCTTGATGTCACCGTGGATCATCTGGTTGACGGCGTAGCCGGCTTTCAGGGCCTCGGCTACGTCAATGGCCACCTGCAGAGCCTTTGTCTCCGGCATCGGACCGTCCTGCTGGACGATCTGCTCCAGGGAACGCCCCGGGACCAGTTCCATGACCATGTAGCGGTTTTCGTCCGCCTCACCGACGAAATGAATCTGCGCGATATGCGGGTGCGAGACCGCTGCCGCATTTTGGGATTCACGCAAGAAATCCTCTACAAATTTCGGATCCTGAGCGAACTCCTCCTTCAGGACTTTAATCGCCACATGGCGGTTCAGCGACGGGTCAAATGCCCGAAAAACGACACCGAGGCCTCCATGCCCGATTTCCTCGAGCAGATCGAAGTGAGCCAGCTTGATATTCGACATGGGGGTTTTGCTCATATGGGTGGCTCATCAATGTGAAAAGAATCGCCCTCCTGTCAATAATAGGGATCAAAAAACGGGGGGAGTGGTGCGCTCAAAACCTGGAAGAATACGCGGGCCGGGTGTTCCGGATCACCGGGATCCCGTCAGGCCGCTTGATTTCGCTCAAACGTTCGACAACTATCCGGCGCATGAAAATGAATCGGACCACTGAAGCCGGCGCTCTTCGGTCTGCGGGCGGGGAATCATAATGATTGCAGGAATCGCCGCGGCGTTCGGGCTTGGTTTTCTCTATTTCCTCGGAGCGATCCCGGCGGGCGCGGCTGCCGGGGCCCCGGTCTGGGCGGCCGCAGTCGCCGCATGGCTTGGGTATTCCGCCGGAGCAGCGGTCGTCCTGATGGCCGGATCCCCATTGAGGCAGTGGCTGGTGAGAAAGTTGAAAATCCCGGTCGAACGGGATCCTTCAAAACTCATCTGGAAAGTTTGGAACAAATGGGGGCTTGCCGGGCTGGGCCTGCTGGCACCGGTCACCGTCGGACCCCAGATCGGAGGGATCCTTGCCCTTGCAGTCGGGAGCCGGCCGATGCAGATTCTGGCCGCCCTCTCGCTCGGCTCCATCCCCTGGTGCGTGCTTTTTGGCGTCCTTGTGGGGCTCGGTGTGAAGATCGCGCGTTGACAGCGGACGGGAGTGACGTAGCGTTGCGACGAATATTTCATGGAGCAAAGCGCATCAGAATTCATTTCGCACGCCCCGGGATACTGGAAAGACGAGCCACACTGGGACGACTGGCGGTGGCAGATGAAAAACCGGGTAACAACACTCGCCGGGCTCGAAAAACACCTGTCGCTGACAAGTGGGGAGCGTGCGGGCGTATTACTGGCCGGAACAAAGCTCGCGCTCGGCGTCACACCCCACTACTTCAACCTCATCGAGCGGGACAACCCGGAGTGCCCGATCAGGAAGCAGGTGATCCCAAGGATCGAGGAGGGGTATGATTCCCCCTACGATATGGCGGATCCGTGCGGGGAGGACTCCGCCATGCCGGTTCCGGGGCTTGTTCACAGATACCCGGACCGGGTGCTCTTCCTGGTGACCGACCGCTGCGCCTCCTATTGCCGGTATTGCACGCGGAGCCGCGTGGTAAGCGGCGTCGGGGAGCAGGAACTCCACACGGATTTCGAGGAGGCTTTCGCCTATCTGGAAAAACACGAGGAGGTCCGCGACGTCCTGCTTTCCGGAGGTGACGCGCTGCTGCTCTCGGACGACAAACTCGAGCGCATCCTCGCCCGCCTGCGTGCGATCAGGCACATCGAATTCCTGCGTATCGGAACGCGCGTTCCGATTTTCCTCCCCCAGCGGATCACCCCTCAACTCTGCGAGATGCTGCGGAAATTTCATCCGCTCTGGATGAGCGTCCATGTGAACCATCCGCGCGAACTGACATCCGAGGTCCGCGATGCGCTCGGACGCCTGGCCGATGCCGGCATCCCGCTCGGCAACCAGAGCGTCCTCCTCGCAGGCGTGAACGACGATGTGGCAACCATGAAGAAGCTCGTCCACCGGCTTCTCATGTGCCGGGTGCGGCCGTATTACCTTTACCAGTGCGACCTGATCCGCGGTTCATCCCACCTGCGCACGTCGGTCGCGAAAGGCGCCGAGATCATCGAGGCGCTCCGCGGATTCACCACCGGATACGCGGTCCCGCAATTCGTCATCGATGCTCCCGGCGGCGGCGGAAAGGTGCCCATCAACCCGGGTTACGTTGTCTACCACGACAAGGAAAAGGTCGTGATCCGGAATTTCGAGGGGCGGATCTTTGAATACCCCGAGCCCGGGGCCGCCCGATCCATCCCTCGCCACGACGAGCTTCTTCCAGTCTGACCATCATGGGAGGAATCATCGTCCGCCCCCGCTCGCGCATCCTGCACGGCCACGACTGGGTCTATTCCAGCGAGATCCTGAAGACGTTCGGAAATCCCGAGGACGGGAGCGTCGTCTCGATCAAGGATGGCCGCGACCAGCTTCTCGGGGTTGGCATTTACAACTCCAAATCCCAGATCGTCGTAAGGAGGTTTTCGCGCCGCCGTCAGGATCTCGATGAGGATTTTTTCCGCAGGCGGATCGCGCAGGCGCTGGAATACCGTGTCAAGGCTGGTTGCAGACGCGACCTCGGGCGCCTCGTCTGGAGCGAGAGCGACGGGCTTCCGGGGATCATCGCCGACCGATATGGTCGGGTCGTGGTGCTGCAGACAGTCACCATGGCAATGGATATGCGAAAGGATGTCATCGCGACGGTTCTCCAGGAACTCGCGGAAGCCGAATGCGTGATCGAGCGGAATGACGCCGCCGTGCGGACCGCCGAAGGCCTCGCTCCCGCGACCGGAGTGCTCGCCGGAAATTTTTCCGGCCCTGTGGAAATTGAAGCGGCTGGAGTCCGCTTTCTTGTGGATCCTCTTGCCGGGCACAAGACCGGCCTCTACCTCGACCAGATCGAATCCTACGGGATTGTCGCTCCGCTGGCCGCAGGACGCCGCGTTCTCGATTGCTTCTCAAATCAGGGCGGATTCGCGCTGGCCTGCGCGAAGAGCGGTGCCGCTTCGGTCGTCGCGGTGGAGTCGGGAGCCGAGAGCATCGCCCGCTTGAGGGACAATGCCACCCGGAATGGCGTTCAGATCGAGGCGAAGCACGCGGACGTCTTCGACGTTCTCGCGCGCGGTGGGGAGTTTGACATGATCATCCTCGACCCACCCTCATTCACCAAGGCCCGCGCAAAGGTCAGCGAGGCGCTGCGCGGATACCGGGACCTCCATGCCCGCGCGGCACGACTGCTGTCCAAGGACGGAATGCTCGTCAGCTTCTCCTGCTCGCACCACGTGGCCGGACACGAGTTCGAGGAAGCGATTGCCGAAGGCCTTCAGGATGCAAAACGCAACATGCGACTTCTCCGCCGCATCGGCCAACCGGCCGACCACCCGGTCGTCCTCGGGTTGCCCGAGACTGAATACTTGAAAGGCGTTGTCCTCGGGGCCATGCCCGGAAGGTGACTACGGCTTGCGCATCAGCCAGTAGATCTCTCCCGGCCACCATGGGAACAGCCAGCCCCACGCCAGGTTGAAGCGCATCCAGGCTGCGGAGTTTTCCAGAGCGCTGCCCTTGCTGCGCATGAAAAATGCCCCGCTGTAAAATTCGGTGACGAGCCCGGCTTCCTGCGCCATGCGCCGCACGCGCTCCGGCGAAAAGATGCTGACGTGCCCCATCGGTCCGGCCGTCTTCCGGACCTGCGCCTCGCGGATCTCCCGGAAACATTCCGGGACGACTGGAAACCCGCCGATCAGCGAGCCGCCGGGCGCAATCCCGGCCGCGATTTTTTTCAAAACCGCCTCCGGATTGGACAAATGCTCCAGCACGTGGAGCAGAATCGCGCAGTCGTATGTGGCCGGAAGCGCAAAGCCCGGGTCCTCGAGATTGGCTTCAAAAAAATCCTCATAACCGGCCTTGGTCAGCTTCTCGGTTAGCATGACCGCGTCCACAGCGGTCCATCTTGACCACGAAACTCCCCCGGGAGCGGATTTCACAAACTCCAGCATCTGGCCGCGATGGACGCCAATCTCGGCGACGGAAAGCGGCCTTCCTGCCCGCAGGCATTCCTCACGCAATAGCTGGTATCCGAACCAGTAGCGGAGGAGCCGGAGCGGGTAGCGAACGCCTTTTGCCTCGGTGGGCATGCCGAAGCGCTTGGCCCTCACGGTCTCGTTGGAAGCCAGGAATCCGATGTCCCAGCCAGATGTGTCGTATGTTTTCAATGCGGACGCGCATCGTGGTCAGGACAGCGTTGCGGGTCAAGTATGTGATGAGATCACTTGCGGACAGGCGGTTTCTGGCTTTATTGAAAAGGTGATGTTTGCCCAGAAAGAAGCGCTGATCCGCTTGCTCCACGACAATGACCCGGAAACCGTCCGGCTCGTCAAAGAGCAACTCGCGGCGGGGGGCGAGGAAAAAATTCCAGAACTCCAGGAGCTCATGCGGGTGGATGACGAATGCGTATCGAGCCACGCGCGCGAGGTGCTCACGACGATCAGCGGGCGCAGCGCGGAGGAGGAATTCTCCCTGCTCTGCCACTTCTTCGGCGATGGGGCCGATCTCGAGCAGGCCTGCTGGGCGCTGGCGCGCGCGATGGAGCCCGGCGCTTGCATTCTGCCCTACGAGCACAAGCTCAACAACTGGGGCCGCCAGTTTCTTGTCAAAATCTCCGGGGCCGTCAGCAACCGCGAGCGCGTTCTCATCCTCTCGCAGTTTCTTTCGGAAGAGCTCGAGTTCCGCGGCAACAGTGAGAACTACTATTGCGAACGGAATTCACTCCTTTCACAGGTGATCAAGACCCGTTCGGGAATTCCGATCACACTGACCCTGCTCTACATGATGGTCGGCTCCCGTGCCGCCATGAAGATCGAAGGCATCAACCTTCCGGGCCACTTTATCGCCCGGCATGGGGAGGTTTTTTTCGACCCGTTCCACCGTGGTCGGATTCTGGCGCGCCGCGACGTGGAGGGGATTCTCCTGCGCCAGGGACTGGAACTGAAGGATTGCCACCTGCAACCAGCCACACACCGGCAGATGCTTGTCCGGATGCTGGCAAACCTCTACTACGTCTACGATCTGCACGGAAACTGTGAAAAGCGCGAGCGCGTGCGCCACTGGATGCAGGCCCTGAAGTGCTGCGCGGAATGACCGTCGAGATCCTGAATACCGGGACGGAGCTTCTTCTTGGCGAGGTGCTGAACACCCACGCCGCGTGGTTCGGAAAGCAGCTTTTCCCGCTTGGCCTGAGGATCTCGCGTCAGACCACCGTGCCCGACGGCGAGGCGATCCGGCAGGCGCTCTCGGAGACGTTCGGCCGCGCGGATATCGTCCTCGTCACCGGCGGCCTCGGCCCCACCACCGATGACATCACGCGCGAGGCGGTTTCCGAACTGCTCGGGCTGAAGCTTGAGATGGATAGCCGGATCAAGGAAGGAATCGAAGCCTTGCTGGCCGCCCGCGGGTTCACGCTCCGCGAGCGCATGCTACGCCAGTGCATGGTGCCCGAGGGAGCAACGATCCTTCCCAACGACCACGGAACGGCTCCCGGACTCTACATTCCTCCGGTCGCGGGCTCCCCTCACCTCTTCTTGTTTCCGGGTCCTCCCCGTGAGCTCCAGCCGATGTTTGAGGCAGCCGCTCTGCCGATCATTCGAAGCATCTGCGGCGGTATCCCCGCGCGTGAATGCCGCGTCTACCGGATCGTCGGCCTCGGCGAGAGCGCCGTCGAAGAAATGATCGGGCTCCGGCTTTCGAGCCAACCGGATCTGGAAGTCGGCTATTGCGCGCGTCCGAACGAGGTCGATCTCCGGCTCATCGGGCCTCGAGACATGCTCGACGAAGTCGAACCCGCCGTCCTCGAAACGATCGGCGACCACCTTGTTTCCTCAAAAGGAGAGCAACTCGAAGAATGGGTCGTCGACCGGCTCCTCGAACTCGGACTCACTGTTTCCACTGCCGAATCCTGCACCGGAGGACTACTCGCCAGCCGACTGACAAACATCCCGGGTGCATCCGGGTGCTTCTTGCGCGGCTACGTGACCTACGCCAATGAGGCCAAGATTTCCGATCTCGACGTTTCCGGGGAACTGATCAGGAATCATGGGGCCGTCAGCGATCAGGTCGCATGTGCGATGGCGGAAGGCTGCCTCCGGAAGGCGGGCACCGATTTTGCTCTCTCGCTCACCGGAATAGCGGGACCGGAAGGCGGAACCGACGCCAAGCCTGTGGGAACCGTTTTTATTGCACTCGCCATAAAAGGCCATGCAACCACAAGTTCCAGATCGGTCTTTTCCCGCGACAGGGAAACCTTCAAGCAACTCGCCACCCAGGCGGCTCTTGACATGCTCCGGCGGGAATTACTGCGATCCGAAAAAAACCATCGGAGTCCTTCTCTTTAAAAAATTCTCAGATCACCTCGCGAAGTTGGATTGAATCGAAGCGTTCGCTACCCGCCATGACATCGCTCAGGATGATCAGCTGGTCGCCCTTGGCGATGAGTCCGCGGCGCTCCAGTTCAAGCTCGGCATCGGCGATGGTATGGTCCGGGTTGATTCCAAACGACATCTGGATGGGATGTGTGTTCCAATTCAGGGCGAGCCGGCGGACGACCTCGGCCGAGGGGGAAAACGCATAAATCGGCGCTCCCTCCGGGCGCAGATGGCTGGCGTGGTCTGCCATGTATCCGCGACGGGTGAAGACAACGATTTTTGAGTTTGGAAACGAATTCGCGAGCGTGACAGCCGAGCGGACGGTTTTGAGACGAGTGGTGTCCACGACCGCCTCCTTCGCATATCCGGCGCCCCCGCTGCGCGCGATCCGGCGCGCGACGCGATCGAGGATCTTCACGCAATCCACCGGGTATTTTCCCACGGTCGTCTCGCCGCTGAGCATGATCGCGTCGGCTTGCTCATAGACCGCGTTCGCGACGTCGGTGATCTCCGCTCGCGTGGGAAGCGGATTTTCAATCATGCTCTCCAGCATGTGGGTCGCCACGATGACCGGCCGGCCGAACTGCACACACTTTTTAATGATGCGGCGCTGGATGATCGGGAGTTCCTCCATCGCACATTCGATCCCCAGGTCGCCGCGTGCGATCATCACGGCGTCGGAGGCACGTATGATGTCGTTGACATATTTGACCGCGTTCTGGTCCTCGATCTTCGCGACGGTGCGAGCGTTGCTCCCGTGTTCACGGAGAACTCGCTTGAGTTCCAGAATATCCGCCGCCTCGCGGCAGAAGCTCAATGCGACAAAATCCACCCCGAGCTCGGCCCCGAGCTCGACATCGGCGAGATCCTTCTCAGTGAGGGGCGGGAGGTTGACCTTCACTCCCGGGAGGTTGATGTGCCGGCGCGAACCCAGAGTGCCCTCCGTGAGAACCTCGCAGCGGATCCGGTTCGCGTTTTTCTCCAGCACCTTCATGTGCATGACGCCGTTGTCCACCAGCACGGTGTCGCCAATCGAGATGTCGTCCACGAGTCCGTCGTAGTTCACATCGGCGGAGAACTGTTCCTCGCTGCGCGAGCCACGGACCGTGAACTCGAAGATGTCGCCGGGCTTGAGATTGAGCTTGTTCTTGAGGTCGCCCGTGCGGATGGCCGGCCCCTGCGTGTCCATGAGGATCGCGGTCACCGACTTCATCTCGGTGGCGGCCTTGCGGATCCTCCCCACGATTTCCTTCACCCAATCATGGGTCGCATGGCTCATGTTGAGGCGGAAAATATCCGCCCCGGCCGCGATCATTTCCTTTAGTTTTTCCGGCGATTCCGTAGCCGGCCCCAGCGTGCAGATGATCTTCGTCTTGCGCATCCGCTCCAGAAACTCCGACCTGCGCGAAAATGCAAGAGCGAAGCGGAATTCCGATGCAGACAGAATCGCTCAGCCCTAAGCGAGGATCTCCATGGCAGCGCGGATCCCGGAAAAATACGCCCCGTGAACCGTCCCGAAATACTTGCGGTCAGTCGCCTCACCCGCAAAAAATATCCGTCCGTCGACCGGCTTCGCCAGATCATTGCGCATGCCCGGATTTGAGCCGAGGGCATTGAAGGAATACGAACCCAGCGCAAAGGGATCCGATGCCCAACGGGTGATTTGGAAATCGGAGGGATCGGGAATCTGGCGTCCAAAGATGGCACGCAGAGTTTTCATGGCATCGGATACGATGTCTGCGTTGCTCCAGGCCTCAATCTCCCTACCGAAGTCCGCGGCGTTGAATCCGAGTAGCACGGGTTTCCCGCACACCTGGGAAAAATTCACCCACTCGGTCCAACGACCGCGGTCCTCCGGGATGTATTCCAGCCAATCCACGGTTGCCGGCCAGAACACGGAGGGGAAGCGCAGAAAGCATTTATTTAGCGTCCCCATTCCCAATGCGGAAATGGCCCGGCATTTGCCTTCAGGCAGACCGGGAGTAAAGACCACCTGGCCTTTTTGGAGAACCCCGAGGGGAAGGGTGATGAGCACACAATCAGCCGAATGAACCGCTTTGCCGGTTGTCACGACGGCCTGTTGGGAATTCCACTCCACCCTGTTCACCGTCTCTCCAAGGGCCACAGTGACTCCCCTCGCCAGAAAATCCGGAATGGCCTGGTATCCGCCAGGGAAAAGCCCATCACCTCCCGGAAATGAGGCATCGTCATCATACCACTGCACCGACAACTCCGCGATGCTGCCGCCGTATTCCTGCTCGATCGTGCTATTGAGGAGAAACTCCACCTCTTTTCGCTCCCCGGGTGCTGCCCCTCCGGCATTCAGCAAGGCCGAGGCTGCCGCCTGAATGGATTGGTCCTTCTCCTCCTCCTGAGCGGCACGGAGGCACCGGTTGAGTTTTTTCCGAAGCTGTTCCATCCGGGTCTCGCCGGCTTCATCGAGAGCCTTGCCATCGGTGTCGTAGCAGACCGAGTTGTCATAGCTCGTCGTAACGACCCGTGCGCCGGCTTCCCGCGCAAGGTCTGATATCGGATTCCCCCGTGTGCCGTGAATCCAGGACGCTCCCATATCCATCGGCGCCTCCGCCCAGGAGTTGTCGGTAAAAATCCTGCCTCCAATCCGCTCCCGCGATTCAACAACAAGAACCTCACAACCGGAATCGATCAGTTTTCGTGCCGCGGCGAGGCCAGCAATGCCGGCACCGACAATGACGACACGCCGGCGCGATTGCGGAACGGATGCCGCACCAGCACCGCATGACAAACCGGCCATGACACCGCCTGCGACCTTAAGGAATGCGCGACGGTCCAACATAGCGTTCCTCTTATCCTGCGGGCTCTGCCTGCTTTTTCGGTGACTGCACCGGAGAACCCGGCTTGTAAGGGACGCTGGCGCCGTTGCGCACCTTGTATCCCCAATGGTCGATGTAATACTGGCCGTCGCGGAATTCATCGCCCCGTTTCTTCAACTCGGCCTGCAGCCTTCCCTCGAGTTCGCCCTGCAACTCCGCAAACTCCGGCTTGTTCGCCAGATTGTTCAACTGATACGGGTCCTTTTCGTCGTCATACAAAAGCCAGGCCCCCTTCAAGTCGCGCGCATAAGTGTAGCGATCTGTCCGGATGGCTCGATACTCCCTGTTGGCGTCCTCCGCTTTGGAAAACGGAGCTACCCCCATGTAGAGAGCGGCACGGTCTTTCGAGGCTGAGGGATTGCGAGCCACCGACGACAAATCCTCTCCTTCAACACTCGGGGGCACGGGAATCCCGGACAGCCCAAGCAACGTTGGCAGGATATCCGGAGTCGTTAGCGGGGTCTTCACCTCCCGCCCCTCTCCGGCCTTTGCGGCAGGCAGGCGAAGGAGGAAAGGCACGCGGGCGGCTTCATCCCAGGGAACCTGCTTCTGTGTCGGGCGCACCCCCTGCGAACCAAGCATTTCACCATGGTCGGAGGTGAACACGACAATCGTGTTTTTCGCCAAGCCGGTTTCATCGAGGGTTTTAAGAAGGTCGCCCACGCACGCGTCGAGGGCGGAGCAGTGGGCGTAATAACCCTGAGCCTCCTTGCGGGCCGATGCTTGCAGGGCTTCCGGAACATTGGGCGGAAGTTTGATCGTCTCCGGCGGATACATTTTTTTGTATTCCTCGGGTGCGGAGTCATGGGGGAAATGGGGCGTCCCGTAGGAAACCACCAAAACGAACGGCTGACCTTTTCCTGCCGCCCGCTCCTTCAGATATTCCTGGACGTCCTTCGTTTCGGCATAGGCATCGTATCCATCCCAGATTTTTTTCTTCGTCTCGTTGCCGCTATAATAAAAGGACTGGTTGTAGTTGTGCGAACACTCGGCGACTTTCCAGTAATCCCACCCCTGCCGCCGGTCCTGCGGGATAAATTCATCGCGTCCGTGGCCGTCGAGGTGCCACTTGCCGATATAGGCGGTCGAATATCCCGCTTTCCCAAAAATCTCGCCCATGCAGAGTTCCTCTGACGGGAGATAGGCATCATTCAAAAACATTCCGGTCGATGTCGGGAACCGCCCGGTGAACAGAGACGCCCGATACGGAGTGCAGACGGGCAGAACGGAAACCGCATTGGAGAAATTGAGCGCGCCTTTGGCCAGTTGGTCGAGATGGGGGGTCTTGACATTCGGATCACCCGCATAGCCGGTGGCCGAACCGCGCCACTGGTCGGCAAAAATATACAGGATGTTCGGCTTGTCGGACGTGCGCGTCTCAGCTGACAGGGCTGCAGAACAAAACAAGGCCAGCCATCCGACCGCCAGACTTGCAGTCTTCGTGAAGTTCAGGGGTATCATGGTTATTAGAATGACAGATTGTTCGTCTCGCCGCATTTGTACGGGCTGTCAATACACCAATGCAATGCGCTCCTATCGCTCCAGCAAAAAGTCATCCGGAGCGAGCGCCCTGTTGCTGATGCGCACCTCATCGATGTTCCCGTCAAAAAACTGGCCAATGTCTTCGCCCGCCTTGCGAACATAAGCCCCGATCCCGGCCACTGAGAGACGATCGGGCAGCGTATCCATTCCGTTCGCCGGACGCATACCGATCCGTTTTCCGTTCAGGTAAAGCGAAAGAGCGCCATTTTGAAAAATCCCCGCCACGTGCTGCCACTCCCCGGAAATGAGTGCTCCCCCCTTGGAAATCAATGCGGTTTTGATCTCCTTTCCCGACATAATCAAAAAGCCGAAGCGTCCATCCAGCTGGGTCTCAAGAATCACCTCCTCATCACGTCCGGGTGAGGTCACACGGAAAATCGCAGCCTGCTGCAGTTCGTTGGGTTTGATCCATGCTTCGACAGTCAACTCTCCGCCTCCGGAAATAAGCATCGCAACATCTGCGGACCACGCATACCCTCCATTATTACCTGATGTATCGTGGTTTCTAATGAGGAGGGAACTTTTTCCGCCTACCGGAGCGGGTTCTCCGTAAATCGGTTCCCGGTCGGATGAGGCTCGCGGTGCCACCCCGCCGGTCAATTTTGCCTGATTGGAAATCTCCTCTGTGAATGGCGTGCCTGGTTCTCCGTCAAAACGCCAGTGGGCGATGGTCGCCCCGTCCAACCCGTCTTGTGCCCAGGACAATCCCGGACAAAAAATCACCGTCAAAGCCGCCCAAGGGAGGAGTTTTAAAAATTGGAAATGGCCCATTTGGGGAAACACGGGAGGATTGGACACGGGAGGGTGATTGCCATTTAGCAGCGAGAGAATCGAATAGGCAATAGCGAATCCCCGTGCTCTTTGACCCCACCTTTCATGACATCAAGGCATCCGCTCAACTCAACGCTGTTTCAATTCCGTTTTTTGTGTCAGAAAATCCCGATGCCCAACCGGATTGACCAGAAGTTTCAGAGCCTGCGCGACAAAGGGCGCTCGGGATTTATTGCCTACATCACCGCCGGAGACCCCGCTCCCGAACGGACCGCCGCAGTTGCGATCGCTCTGGAGAAAGCGGGCGTGGATATCCTTGAACTAGGCATCCCGTTCTCAGATCCCCTCGCCGACGGGGCCACCATCCAGGCCGCCGCAGGGCGCGCCATCGCGGCGGGGACGACAGTCCCACGCGTCCTGGATATCATCCGGGAGATCCGAAAAACTTCGGAACTCCCGATCGTCCTGTTCACCTACCTGAATCCGATTTACGTCTACGGGTTTGAAAAGTTTCTCCGGGATGCGGCGGAAGCCGGGGCGGATGGACTTCTGATCCTCGACCTTCCGCCCGACGAGGCAGCGCGGAATTCCGAACTGGCCCGCAGACACGGGCTGCACTCGATCCAATTGATCGCCCCGACCACTCCAGCGGAAAGAATGGAGTTCATTGCGAAATCGGCCGAGGGGTTCATTTACTACGTGTCCCGCGAGGGGGTCACCGGCGAACAATGCACGCTTTCGCAGACCATCTCCACGCAGGTCGCCGAAATCCGCAGGCATACCGATCTTCCGATTGCCGTCGGCTTCGGAATTTCCACCCCCGAACAGACCCGGGAGGTAGCAAGTCAGGCGGACGCGGTAGTCGTCGGCAGCGCCATCGTCCGCCAGATCGGCGAGACCGGCAATTCCGAAGACCTGCCGGAGCGGATAGCGGCATTCGTCGAACCGCTGGCCCGCGCCACCCACGGCTGAAAATCCGCCCGGAGCGGGAAGGAGACCGGTCCGCTCAAGAAAAGCGGACGAAATCGCGAAGGAACTGGAACCAAAGGAAAAACATCCCCCGGACAGTGTAACGAATCGTGAGGCTCCCCTCCCGGCGCAGGATCCCGCACGCCAGGTTGTGGTCGAGCTGCCCTCGAAAGTCCTCTTGAAGTTCGTTCTGGATGGCATCCGGTTCGACCGCGCTGGGGTTGCTGCCGAGACTTTCAGGAAGGAACCGTGCGTGGCTCCGGCTGAGATCCTCAATCGATTGCTCGCCCGCGACCCGGTTCAGAAATGTTCCGGGATACTGGTGCAAGCCATAAGAAAACGGATAATTCCACGTGATGGCCAAACGTCCATCCGAGGCTTTGGAGCGGAAGAAAACGTAATAAAATGCAAACTCTCCCTGCTCGATCAGGCAGACGGCGGAAATCGTTGTCCGATCGGGATTGAGGAAGTGGCGGGAGAAATGCCGAGTGTCGTCATGAGTCCAACCGATGTCTTCAACATAAGCAAATCCGCAGGACTCCATCTCGGAGGACAACTCCTCCAGAGCGGGAAACACAGAACGGGGCGGAGGGGGGCGCGACTCCAGGTTTCTTTCCACGGGCATCCGCATCCGCCTCACACGCGTCAGGATTTCCATCCAGGGAAGCAGGAACCAAGTCGAGGCAAAGAGAATCCCGGCCACAAGACTCCCCCCGATCAACCAACCCGCAAGAAATGAGGTAACCACCAGCCCGAGCGTCCCCACCCGGAACAACACTGGTTGATTGAACGAACGCAACGCGAACGCGAGCGTCCCAACACCCGCCACAATCAGGATTTCAAATAACATTCTTCTCCTTGAGAAAACGCTCGAGCTGTCCCGTGTCGAAATCGGCCAGCACCCCGCCGTCCGGCAACTCCAGTGTCGGAGTCAACGACTGACCGGAAATCCGCCTCATCCGTGCGTTGGCCGACTCGTCGGCCAGCACGTCCACTTCGCGAAAATCGAGTCCGCGACCCTTCATCCAAGACACCGCGTCCACGCACCACGGGCACCAGGGTTTGATATAGAGAAGCATTGTCCCCAATTTCCATCCTTGCCAGCCCGCCGCCAAGTGATAATTTCATCAATTCTCCACACGGCGCGTTCGTCTAGGGGTTAGGACACAGCCCTCTCAAGGCTGGTGCACGGGTTCGAATCCCGTACGCGCTGCCAACCCCGGTTGGCAGGCTTCCGGGATGAGAACGCAGTTCGACTGCCCGCGCGCCCGCGCATTCTTTCCTTGGCAAAGCCACTCTCGCAGAACCTGCCCCAGGCAGGTTAATCCCGTACGCGCTGCCAACCCCGGTTGGCAGGCTTCCGGGATGAGAACGCAGTTCGACTGCCTGCGCGCCAGCGCATTCTTTCATTGGCAAAGCCACTCTCGCAGAGCCTGCCTCAGGCAGGTTAATCCCGTACGCGCTGCCAACCCCGGTTGGCAGGCTTCCGGGATGAGAACGCAGTTCGACTGCCCGCGCGCCAGCGCATTCTTTCCTTGGCAAAGCCACTCTCGCAGAGCCTGCCTCAGGCAGGTTAATCCCGTACGCGCTGCCAACCCCGGTTGGCAGGCTTCCGGGATGAGAACGCAGTTCGACTGCCTGCGTGCCAGCGCATTCTTTCCCTGGCAAAGCCACTCTCGCAGAACCTGCCCCAGGCAGGTTAATCCCGTACGCGCTGTCGATTCCCGTTGTTACACAGGAATCGAGTTCACGAGCCGCTGCTCAAGCTGCTCGCGAAGGAGCATGTAGAGTTGCGGATTGCGGAGGGCCAGGATTTCCAAAGCAGCCAGGGCCGCATTGGAAGGCTCCAGGACGGTGGTCACCGGCACATTGGATGGAGTTCTCAACGAGGACCACACATCTTCCGGGAAGTCCTTAAAGCTTGCCGGGACGGTGATCACGGGAACCGTGGTCGAGGCCGCGATCGTCGGCCCGGCGCCGTTTGAGCGTCCGATGAAAGCGATGACCACCGTGTCAGGCATCTGCTGGACGAGAGAGTGGAGTTCATTCAGTCCGCGAACCGGTTCCTTGTGGATGGAGCAGGTCGCAGTCGTGACTGTCAGGCGGCAGGCGTCTGCGGAACCTCCGCACAATTGATCGAGCGACTTCACCACAGGGGAGACATCGTCCTTGTCGGACCCGCGCCAGATGACGACCTGCTGAAACGGCAGGCGGAAGCCGTCGGTGATCCCGGCGACGCGCCGGTATTTCTCGGCGACATCGTCGAGTTTGCCTCCATCGCGATATGACTGCTTGTCGATGTAGGCGCCGTTCTCAAGCACCCGCCAGGAGTCGTTGTCAATGACGTCGGCGAGCAGCAGTTCCCCCTTGCTCGTCAGGCCGAACTCGACCTTGAAATCGACGAGCGTCAGGCCTTCGATTTGCCATGCTTTTTCGAGGGCGAGGAACGCACGGCGGGCGACCTTCGTGATCTCCACGAAAAGCTTCCATTCGTCAGGACGCCCGAAGACCTCGCCGCCCTGAAGAACGAGAAACGGCTTTTGTGCGTGGACCGGCTTCGAGGGCTCGTAGAGTGCGATCGTGCCATCCGTGTATTCCATGAGCGGGTCGTCGCAGAGCAGGTCGTGCTGTTTCCACTTCCGGCCGTTTGTCTTGAGAAAGAACTCAACCAGCAGCTTTGGGAAAAGATGCCCCTTCGCGAGACCTGGCATCCGCTTGAGATAGGAACCATGGGCTTCGCGACGGACCACCACCTCATAGGGAAGCATTTTGCACAAGGGAGCCATGAAGGTGGTGGCATCAATTTGCTCGTCGAAGGCAACCGGGAGCCCGCAGGCCTTGAGGAGCCGGAATACATTGCAGGTTGTCCGGGTCGCAAATGTGGCTTTGCCCTCGATCAGATCATGCTTCGCCCCGTCCCCGGCAGTGATGTCATCCTTTGAAAGGATCAACACCTTCTCCGGATCCTGTTCGGTGGCGCGGATGATTTTGGTTTTTCCTTCGGCGATCGGGCCGCCTCCGGCTGGCTTTTCTGTTTTCCGTGTCATTGGGAAATTTCTATAGAGATAGTCCATCCCCACCGATATGCAATTTGCTGTCGCGGTTTGGGGCGCACGGAATATGAGCTTTTTGCGTTGGAACTGGCAAGCGCAGGCTTGGGAAATCAACGCTCAACCTAGGATTCCTTACCATGCAAAGATTGGGATACTTTCAAGGATGCCTGTCACGAAAATAGCTTTTTCGCGGCCTCCTCACAAATCCTGATTCTGCATGGACCGGAGCTTGCGGGCAATCGGGGGGCATGGCGGAAGGGGTGGGATTGACCTCGGCTTTCAGCCTCCGCCCCTCCGGGGCCGCTCTTCGAGCGGTCTGTGGCGCTTCGCGCCGCTCGAACTACGTTCTCATCCCACGGCATTCTTTTTTAATCCACTTTCAGCGGATTTGGCGGAAGGGGTGGGATTGACTTCGGCTTTCAGCCTCCGCCCCTCCGGGGCCGCTCTTCGAGCGGTCTGTGGCGCTTCGCGCCGCTCGAACTACGTTCTCATCCCACGGCTTTCTTTTTGAATCCACTTTCAGCGGATTTGGCGGAAGGGGTGGGATTGACTTCGGCTTTCAGCCTGCGCCCCTCCGGGGCCGCTCTTCGAGCGGTCTGTGGCGCTTCGCGCCGCTCGAACTACGTTCTCATCCCACGGCTTCTTTTTTGAATCCGCTTTCAGCGGATTGGCGGAAGGGGTGGGATTGACTTCGGCTTTCAGCCTTCGCCCCTCTGGGGCCGCTCTTCGAGCGGTCTGTGGCGCTTCGCGCAGCTCGAACTGCGTTCTCATCCCATAGTTTTCTTTTTGAATCCGCTTTCAGCGGATTGGCGGAAGGGGTGGGATTCGAACCCACGGTAGGTTTAACCCTACGCTCGATTTCGAGTCGAGTGCCTTCAACCGGACTCAGCCACCCTTCCTTATTGATTACAAATGACTTATGATACAGCTCTGAAAATATCGATTGCCTTTTATACGGTGCATTTCTACGGTTAGCGTGAAAATTGCACGATAATGACCACGGAATCCCCCGTTAAGAAGCCCGTCTGGACACCGACCAAAGTTCAATCGCTGTATCGCCATCAGAATGGACGATATTACGCGAGGACCTTCGCTGGGGGCAAGGAGAAATGGACAAGTTTGAGGACAACACTCCTGTCCGTTGCGAAAAACCGGATCCAAGAGCACCTTGACGCCAATGAGCGGAGAAAAGTTTCCGGTGAGGCGCAGAGTGCCGTTGGACGTCTGACGTTTGGCGATGCATTGAGCCTCTACCGCGAGCATTTGGAATTCGAGGGGATTCGGCCCAAGACCCGTGAGTTCCGGGAGGCTGGGATCAAGCTTGTGTTGCGTTCATGGCCAGGAATCGAGGAGGTCAATACACGCAAGATCACAGCGCGGTCCGTGGAGGAATGGCTCCGCCGATTTTACTCGCAGGCCAAGCCGCATGTGCCAACAAACGCGAAGAGCCCTGCAAAAAATTCCACCGGATCCAGCGCTACGACAATCAAGTGTGCTCTCGACGCAATGCGATATGTCTTGGATGTGGCAGTCGACGCGGGGTTTCTCTACGCGAATCCAGCCAGAAACCCTTCGGTGGGAGATGCGGTGAAAAAAATCCTGAAGGCGGTCCGCCGCAAGAGGGCTGAGAAAGGTGGGGTGACTCTGCCAGATAAGGAGAATTTTGCAGCTCTGGTCGATTCGATCCGAGAGATGGGTTTCGGGGAATGCGAGGCAGCCGCAGACTACGTGGAATTCATCGCATTCAGCGGAGCGAGAAAAAACGAGGCGATCAACGTGCTTTGGAGTGATGTGGATTTTCCCAAGGGCAAGATCCATCTGAGGGTCACAAAAAATGGTGAAGCCCGTTTTGTTCCGATGCTCGACGAGATGCGGGAGCTTTTGATGAAGATGAAGAAGCGTGGCAGAAATGTGGCTTTAACAGATGCAGTGTTGCTGGTTCGGGAGGCCGGAGGGTTCATTACACGTGCTTGCTGCGAACTAGAGATTCCACGGTTTACGACCCACGGTCTGCGACACCTCTTTGGCACCGTGTGCATGGAGGCCGGTGTGGATGTAAGAACGGTCGCCAAATGGATGGGGCACAAAGATAATGGGGCTCTGCTTTTGAAAATCTATGCCCACGTTCGGGGAGATCATGAGACGGCGATGGCCAAGAAAGTGGTTTTCGCCAAAACGACACCCAGCGAAGTCAAGGCATCCGAAAGCTAATTTCTCTGGCGCAAGCCAATTGCCGGAGTGACGAAGGCTTTCTTGGTTGAGGGCCTCAGAATTTCCTCCAGTTTTTCTCCCACAATACCTTGGAGACTTCGGACCAACTCCGGAATCTCCATCGAAACTGAAGAAATGAAATCCTGACAGGATCAACCAACCGGCGCGGACCAACCCAGCAGCAATGCTGGGTTTTTTCATGCCCACAACCAAACAGCAGAAAGGAAATACCATGGCATTCAAACCCATCTACTCGAAGCGCCTCGGTCGCCGCCAGGGCAGCCGTCCACACAGCTACGAAGCGCGGAAACGCATCTTCGCGAACGGAGGTAACCGATGAGTCCGATCCCGAATCCAGTCAGAGCAATCCGGCAGGCCATCCACATCATCATTGTGGCTGGCCACTCCGGAAGAAGGATTCTGAAACTGGCACTACCCATTGTCTCGGTGGTGATCACGACCATCGAAGAAATTCGGAAGAGTAAAATCCACCGGCTGCGATAGCAGCTCTGGCGGGCACCGCGTGTGTACCCGTCAGCACTTTCATTCACGACCACGGCATTCCGCTGAGGTCAACCGCCGCACATGCGGCCATCAGTAAAACCAAAAACTGGTGACCGCTGCGGACAGAAGCACTGTGCCCTGAGGTCGCCTTTCAACCAAAGAAAGGAAAACACAAATGAGTCCCAAAGCAGGATTTGTTTTGTTGGATCAGATTGAACCACGGCTACGTGCCACCATGCCGTATATCCGTGGAGTCGGCTCAGAAGATACAGAGGAGCTGTTGCAAGATGCCTTGGCCGTGGCAGCCAAGATGCTTCACGACCTCGAAGAGAGAGGCAAGGAGGTCACGCCGGGGAACATCGCGTATTACACGATTCTCCACATGAAGTCTGGTCGCCGTTCGTATTCGGCAGGCAGGACCGACGTGATGAACGCGGGAACGCAGTTGGATAGTCTCAGCAGCGTGCTGTCCTTCGAGGAGCCGGCGGGATACGACCCGGATACCGATGAGGAGATCCCGCTGGGCGACATGCTGGCAGGAAATGCAGATGACCCTGCGATGGCTGCCAGCAGGTTTGTGGACTGGGAGGAGTTCCTGGGAACCCACAATCCAAGATACGAGGCGATGGTGAGTGATTTTGCGCAGGGAAAACGTGCGAAGGACACAGCAGCCAGATTCGGATTCAGCAGTTCGTGGGCACACGATCTGAAGGAAAAACTGGCCACTGATCTGCTGGAGCATTTCGGCGATGAAGTCATCGCAGACTCGGCTCAGATCCCATCATGGCGAGGAAACATCATGGTGGATCACGAAAAGGCGGCGTGTCGGGCAGACCGTCGCCGTTGCTGAACCGCCAGCAAACTGAGCCCGTTCCCATTTGCGTGGGGACGGGCTTTTTCCGCCCATCAACCAACAACCAAACCAAAAACCATCATTATGAAATTATTCAACCCACCGGTAGAACTCGCGAAAAGGAGCCTTTCAAGGCTGCTCGCGGCGACTCTGCTCATCACCGGCACGCTGGCGTTGCTATCGGCAACC
>Ga0247840_10001716_pt1 | contig 41772 bp, 50 predicted proteins | sample LaCruzMarch2015__FD_192404 | JGI IMG/M metagenome (GOLD analysis project Ga0247840, IMG submission 192404) | Freshwater microbial communities from meromictic Lake La Cruz, Castile-La Mancha, Spain - LaCruzMarch2015_17m | ecosystem: Environmental > Aquatic > Freshwater > Lake | place: Spain... | reverse complement strand
CAGAATCTTTTAACTCTAAAATAAAACTGTTTAGAGCTAACTTAAGAGGGGTTACTGATACCGCTTTTTTTCTATTCAGACTGCATAAACTTTTTGCTTAGTCCCCAATAAATTAATGTGACCCAAACTTTGCCAATACTTCTAAAAACAAGATATAAAGCTGTGAGAACAACAAAAACAATAGTAACTGAAATGATTGTCAATCCAGTACCATAAGGATCTAATACTGCCAGATCATCAGCACTTTTATGAATCGTTTGAAGAAATATGCTTAAATTCATTGGTTTTTAAAGCAAAATAACTTTATTCAAATTAATATGATATTAAAGGGAGGTTAAAATAGAATTAAAACTATGGATTCTTAAAAAAGCCCAAGTGTAAAGCCTACTAACTATTTGGTTAATGATATAGCTAAATATAAGTTTAACAATTAATGTACTTTTGAATAGAATTGTTTTTTAACTTATATTTCCCTTTTTTAAAAAACAAAAGCCCTGTAATTTAATAGTCACAAGGCTTATCAATAAAAGGGTAAAATCAAAATTAGTTTATTGAATTAATTTTTTGGTTGATAATTTTCGTCCATTTTTCAGCAAGATGAAGTTGATCTGATAAAATTATATTTCCATTTCCATGTGCATTATAAATTTCAATGGTTTTTTCAAATGCGTTTGAATTTTTTAGTTTGATTTTCAAATCAATACGATCAGTAATACTTGTCGTGTATTTACCCTCTTTGATGGTTCTGATTACATTATCCACCCTGCATTTTTCGATTTCTCTCAATCCAATTAAAACTTTTTCTTCGTTTTCCTCTGTTTTCTTCAGATAAAAAATCTTATCCGCTTCCTGATCTATCCCAATAAAATAAATACTATCCCAAATTTCAGTTTGCGAAACATTTAAACCTTGTTGGTTTGCCATGTTTTTGAAATAGGCTAATAACTTCCTCTCTTTATCTGCATTTTTTCTGCTAAAGAAATAAATGGGTACTACAAAAAGTAATACTAAAACAATTCCTATTATAAGTGATCCTAAATTCATATTTTTTATTTTTAAAATGAATAATAATTATTGCAAACCGATATATTAAACGAATTTGCGAATTAAAAAAATATTAGAATATTTGAAGTAATATTCTTTTATGTAATAAAAATTAGCTGAATTTAACCAAAAAAATGGAAAGGGAAAATAATAAGTTGAATAGGTAAACTTTGAGAAATAATCTTTGAGAAAGCAAAATACTGATGAATACTATTTAACAATTTTAGCTCTAAAGCAAACGAATTTTCCGCATAAATAGTTAGAATAATTTTGAAATTAGGAAATAAAAGATGATTAGTAAAATTTATAAGATTTTCACCTTGACGGTGTGTATAATAGAGGCAATTTGTGTTTTCTAATGAGTACAAAAATGAATGTTCTGTATCTGCATTTTTATTGTTTAAATTGAGTAATCCATTATAATAGTCTTTGCTAATACCGCTGTATAATAATACAATGGCAAAGAAAATGATATAAAATCTGGATAATTTACTCATACTGCAAAAGTATAAATATTATGATGAATACAATGTTTTTGTTGCACATGTATTAATAAATTTTGTTAATACTGATTTGGAGATTTAGAATCATTAACTTGATGAAAACTACCTTTGACTTATTTACAACCAACCGTAAACTGATTTAGGCTTTTAATTTATGCATTCTGAAACTACTTTTGATGATAAATACAAGCCATCATGAAATCAAAATATTTATCTGAATTAAGTGGGTTGACAATTATCAATATTAATAAAAGTATGATAATGGGCTTAAAGTCAAATTTTTACTATTCTTTAAAAAGAAAAGCATTGTTGAGTGTTTTACCTTTAACTTTGTATTTTCTACCGTTAACTGTTTTGGCAAAAAAAATCAGAATGTTTTTGTTTTTGATAAATATATTATTGTATTTTTGCAAAAAAAATCAAATAATTTTTTTTATGTTGAACCATAGAGGTATTATTCTTTTCTTTTTACTTTTCATAAGCACAAATATTTTTATTGATAAATGTTTGGGTTGTGAAGAGATAAATATTGCTTCAAAGCATAATATATCTTTAAACCAAACTATCTTTAAACAGAATTTTCTTTCTCTTACTCAATTCCATTCAAATGCTTCAGCAATCAAGAGAAATTCAACATTAGTTGTAGATTCTTCTTTTTTATCATCATTATCAGAAGACGATTCAGAAAATCAACCTTTTATTAATTTAGAGTTTTCTATTAGCAATTGTGTTCCTGATTTTAAAGAAGACTACCATAAACTTAGGTTTGGTATGGACGACCGTAGCTTTCATATTTTAATGAAACATACTACTTGCTCAATTTGTATGCTTTTCTTTAACAGCCAACAAGAGGAAAACTATTTGTCTTTTGTTGTTCCTGCTGACAACATCATTTTATTCAGACAGATTCAGATCTGATTCTACTTTATTACCCTTATTACTCTTTATTAGAATTTTTATTTTTTTGGTTGATTCTTTCATCAAGCTTATCATTATAATTAAGTTTGTTTGTCAACCTTAAATGCCTAACAATTATATATTTAGTTACAATTTATTAATCACAATTAAAATTTATCAAAAAAAATGAAAAACAACGATGAATTATCAAACAGTTTAAAAACCTGGTTTTCTGCTTTAGTGATCCCATTATCTTTAGTGGTCGCTATTTGTATTTATGTATTTATTCTAGGTAATGGAAGTAATTTTCAAGGAGGTGATAGTGCAAATGGACCATTACCGGGAAATTATCTTGCAACCGTTTACAAAGGGGGCTTTATTGTTCCAATTTTGATGTCATTATTAATTATTGTATTGACATTTACAATCGAACGTTTTTTTACAATTTCAAAAGCAAAAGGTAAAGGTTCAGTTACTGCATTTGTAAAAAAAGTTAAATCTGCTGTTGCAAATAATGATTTGAATGGTGCTGTTGAAGCATGTAACAAACAAAAAGGATCGGTTGCAAATGTGATTTATTCTGTTTTAATGCGTTACAAAACACTTGAGAATGATCAAACTATGAACAAAGATCAAAAACTCATGTCTATTCAAAAAGAAGTTGAAGAAGCTACTTCATTAGAATTGCCTGGTTTGGAACAAAATCTGGTAATATTAGCAACGATTACATCTGTTTCTACTTTATTAGGATTATTAGGTACCGTATTAGGGATGATTAGAGCTTTTGCAGCATTAGCTAATGCAGGTGCTCCTGACTCTGTAGCTTTAGCAACCGGTATTTCAGAAGCCTTGATTAATACTGCATTTGGTATAGGTACTGCTGCTTTAGCTGTTGTATTTTACAATGTGTTCACTACTCAAATTGATAAATTAACTTATAGTATTGACGAAGCTGGTTTCAGTATCGTTCAGACTTATGCTGAAAAACATTAATAAATAAATAAAAACAAGTAAAATGCCGAAAGTAAAAGCAAAGCGGAAAAGTACCTGGGTCGATATGACTGCCATGTGTGATATGGCATTCTTATTGCTTACATTTTTTATGCTCACTTCTAATTTTACAGTAAAAGAACCTATTCAGGTTGACACACCTTCATCGATTTCAGAAATTAAAATACCTGAAACTAATATTATGAAGATTGTTGTTGACAAAGAAGGAAAGATTTTTTTTGGAATTGATGGACAAGATAAGAGAATCAGCTTATTAGAGAAAGTTGGTGAGCTTTATAAAATCAATTTTACAACAGAAGAAAAACACCAATTTAGCCTCGTAAATTCATTTGGTATTCCTATTGAAAAAATGAAAGCATTTCTTGCACTGAGTTCCTCAGACAGGGATTTAAAAGAAAATGCGTTTGGAATTCCTGGTGATTCGCTTAACAACCAGTTTAAAGATTGGATACAAGCTGCACGTAAGGTTAACACTGAATTGAAAATTGCTATAAAAGCCGATCGAAAAACACCTTATCCAAAAATAAAAAATGTAATGAATACATTACAGGAATTGGATGAAAACAGGTATAATTTGATTACTAGTTTAGAAGAGGCACCTGACAAATTATAATTAATTTAATAAAATTAAAAAATGGCAGAATTAAATACAGAAGGAAAAGGTGGGAAAAAGAAAGGGAAATCTAAGAAAGTATCAACCAGAGTTGATTTAACTCCAATGGTTGACTTAGCATTTTTATTGATCACCTTTTTCATGCTTACAACATCAATGTTGAAGCCTCAAACAATGGAAATTAGTATGCCTTCCAGAGATAAAGTTGAAGAAAAGGATCAAACGAAAGTTAATGCAGGAAAAGCTATAACCATTATTTTAGGGAAAAATGATACAGTGTTTTATTATTTTGGGACACGTAGTAAAGAAAATATAGATCCCAAAGTAGAAGTAACTACTTTTGCTGCTGATGGCATAAGAAAAGTCTTACTGATGCGTAATGCTGAAGTAATGAATAAAGTGAATGAACTTAAAAACTTAAAAGCTAAGAAATCTATTAAAGATGAAGATTATAAAAAACAGTTTTCTGAAGCCAAAGCCAATAAAGCAGCGCCCGTTATTCTAATTAAAGCAACAGATGATGCTTCTTATAAGAATCTTGTTGATATACTCGACGAAATGCAGATATGTAACATAGGAAGATATGCTATTGTTGATATTACTGCGTATGATCTTGAATTAGTTAAAAAAATAAATATTTAAGAAAATGACAGAAAAAGTAAATATTTATTCAGACGAATGGTGCGACATGATTTTTGAAGACAAAAATCGTGAATATGGAGCATTTGTTTTAAGAAAAGGTTCTTCAAAGAGACATTTAAAAGCTATAATTATAGCCATCGTCTTTTTTACACTGGCAGTAAGTTCCCCTGTGATTTTAAAAACAATTTTAAAAGACAAAAAGGAGCAAATGGTTGAAGTTACCAGTATGTCAAAAGTGAAAGTGGAACCAGTTAAAAAAGATGAAAACAAACTGAATGAGGAACCACCTCCACCACCTCTTAAAAGTTCAATTAAATTTGTACCTCCTGTTATTACAAATGAAGAGGTTAATGAAGAAGATCAGCCTAAAACTCAGGAAGAACTGAATGAATCAAAGGTTAATATTTCAGTTGCTACCGTTAAAGGTACTGATGAAGATAACGGAGTTGACATCTCAACATTAAATGATAACAAGGAAATTGCAGGAGATGGAGGGGGCGAAACTCCTTTTACCGTTGTTGAACAACAACCTGAGTTTCCAGGGGGAGATGCTGAAAGGATGAAATTTTTAGCTTCAAAAAAAAATTACCCCAATATGGCTAGAGAAGCTGGTATTGAAGGAACTGTTTTTGTCACTTTTGTTGTTGGCAGAACAGGTAAAATTACAAATGTCAGGATTTTAAGAGGAGTTGGAGGTGGGCTCGACGAAGAAGCAATTCGTTTAGTTAAACTTATGCCTGACTGGAAACCAGGAAAACAAAACGGACAGGCAGTTCCCGTACAATTTAACATGCCCATCAAATTTTCTTTGCAATAATGGAAAATCAAAAAGGCAGTAAAGAAAAATGGAAGAATACATTTCATAAAATTCTCGCAAAATTTAGTTATGTTATGGTATTCGTCTATTTAATTTTTTCATTAATACTGTTACTTACCAGCAAATTTTCCGCCAGACTGGAACCGATACAAAGGTATTCAGTTGGCGGAATGTTGCTGGTGTATTCTCTTTTCAGAGCTTACCGCATTTATGTGTCACAAAAAGAAACAACAAATGAAGAAGATGAATAAATCTCCCGGATTATTGATTGTTGCAACTATAATCGTTTTTTATGCTTTAGTGTCATGTCAGTCGAAAACGCAATACAATGACACACCTACATCAGGGTCAATTAAAATTGCGGTAGATGAAACTTTTAAACCTGTTATACAATCGGAAATTGATGTTTTTGAAGCAATATATAATACGGCATCTATCACGGCTTCTTATGATTCAGAAATTGAAGCTTTCAACAATCTGCTAAAAGATAGTGTTAGACTTATAGTAAGTTCAAGACAACTTAGTGATCAGGAAAAAGCTTTTTTTGAAAGCAAAAAGTTTTTCCCAAAGGAAATAAAAATCGCAACTGATGCCATTGCCCTCATTGTAAATCCTGAGAATAAAGATACAATGATAAGTGTCGATATGCTGAAGAAGATTTTGAACGGAAGTATAACAGATTGGAAACAAATTAATCAGAAATCGAAATCAGGGAAAATAAAACTTGTTTTTGACAATCCAAATTCAGGAACTATTCGATTTGTGCTTGATTCCGTATGTAAAGGAGTGAAACTATCTGATAATCTGACGGCTTTAAGCAGTAATTCTGCAGTTGTTGATTTTGTTTCAACCACAACAAATGCAATTGGTATTATTGGTGTAAGTTGGGTAAGTGACAGAGAAGATACAACTGTACTTTCTTTTCTTAGTAAAGTTAAAGTGATGGCTCTTAGTCGTGAGGCAACACCAACTTATGAAAATAGTTATCAACCTTATCAGGGATATATAGCAACTCAACAATATCCTTTAACAAGAAGTATCTATATTATTAATGCAGAACCAAGAACAGGACTTGCATCTGGTTTTACTTCTTTTATTGCCAGCGAAAGAGGTCAGCGAATTATTCTGAAATCAGGAATTTTACCAGCAACTCAACCAATACGACTTATTCAAGTTAATAATGATTTTTAATTAAAAAATACATTTTATGAACAACAATCAAAAAATAGTGAGATTTTCATTTCTAAGCATTTTTTTGTTTTTAATTTTAAGCTCCGCAAATTTATTTTCACAGGAAAACTATGGTGAAAAATTGCTTAAAATGAATCAGTTTAAAACTGCAAAAGCTTATTTTACAAATCAATTAAAGTTAAATCCGAATAATGTAAAATTATTATATTTATTGGGTGAAACTTACTATAATCTTGAAAATTCGGATTCTGCACATTTTTTCTTTTTAAAAGGAATCAGCATTGACCCCAATGATTATTACTGCAATATTGGAATTGCTAAAATTCTTTTTGATAAATCGAAACCTGATGAAGCAAAAAAAATAATAGATAGAATAAAAACTTTATCAAAGTATAAAGATGTAAATGTATATGCTGCTATTGCTGATGCATGTTTAAGTTCAAAAAACAAACATTTTGAATTGGCAATCGAAAATCTTGAAAAAGCAAAGGAAATTGATAAAACAAAGCCTTTAATTCATATTGTTTCTGGTGATATGAATAGTTTAAAAGCAAATTTAGGTGATGCAGCAAATGATTATGAACGTGCATTTTACTATGACAAAAACTGTGTTGAAGCCTATTATAAATTAGGTAAAATATACATAACTGCCCGAAATTATGATGAAAGTGTAAAAGCATTTGAAAATGCACTAAAAGTTGATTCTGCTTATATTCCTGTTTGGCGAGATTTGGCTGAACTATACTATTCTTATGGTTATTATCAAAAAGCAAGCGAAGCCTTTTCAAAATATATTCAACTTACCGAACCTGATTTGAATGACCATATCAGATATGCTACTATCTTGTTTTTCAATAAAGAATATGCCAAATCTTTAACAGAAACAAGCAATGCATTGCAAATTGATTCAAAAAACTTTGTAATGAAAAGATTAAATGCATATAATCTGTTTGAAACCAAAGACTTTGGTAAAAGTTTGATTTCAATAAATGATTACTTTAAGAGCACAAATGAAACAAAATATATTGCTACTGATTATGAATATTATGGCAAAATATTAAGTAAAAACAATCAGGATTCTTTGGCAATTATTGCTTTTGAGAAAACAATCAGTATGGATAGTACTAAAAAATTATTATATGAAAATATTGGCAATTCGTATGATAAAATGAAAAGATTTGACAAATCGATAATTGCTTATGAAACATTGATTTCATCAAAAGTAAATCCTTTTTCTTCTGATTATTTTCTTTTAGGAAAAAGTTCATATTTCTATGGTGGCTCATTTGTAAATACTTCAGATTCAATTAAAAAATATGAATATTTGCAAAAAGCGGACTCTTCATTTACAAAAGTAACAGAGCTATCACCTAATTCTTATCTTGGTTATTTCTGGAAAGCCAGAGTAAATGCATTACTTGATCCTGAAACAGAAACAGGAATTGCAAAACCCTGGTATGAAAAGGTAATCAATATATTAGAAAAAACACCTGAGAAAAACAAGAAAGAATTACTCGAGTCGTATCAATATCTTGGATATTTTTATTATCTGAAAAAAGAGAACGAAATCTCAAAAACATATTGGAATAAAATTTTAGCAATCGACCCAACAGATAAAAAAGCTTTAGAAGCAATAAAAGGAATGAAATAAGATTCATTTAATAAACATAATAGCCTGATTATATATTGCATAAACAGGCTATTATGTTTTTTAGTCAGATTGTTATTTAGAATTAATATATATTACTCAAAAATTTCTGTTGTTAATAAAAAAACAGTAATATTGTACAAAAAATTATAAACAATGTCAGATAGTCATAATCATTTAATTGATAACTCCTTATCTGGGAAAATAAAACAGAATGTAGGCGTTTCTTTAGCAAGGTGTTATCAATGTGGAAAATGTTCTGCTGGTTGTCCGGTTTCTTCAGATATGGATTTTCCACCTAGCTTACTAATAAGAAAACTTCAAACTGGTTTACCTGAGCACGAAGAAGAAGTTCTTCGTTCGAAAAGTATTTGGTATTGCTTAACTTGCGAGATGTGCATCAGCCGCTGCCCTATGGAAGTGGATATTCCTCCGATGATGGATTATCTGAGGAGTGAATCCTTAAGATTGAAAAAAGAAAATCCTGCTGCAAAAAATATTATCAGATTTCATAAAGCCTTTCTGGATTCAATTGAACAAACAGGAAGATTGTACGAAATGGGATTAATAGTTGATTATAAAGCAAGGGCGCTTAATCTGATACAGGACGTTGCACTGGCACCGAGCATGTTTGCCAAAGGAAAATTGAAAATTATGCCTGAGTTGATTAAAAATCGCAAAAACATCAAGCAGATTTTCAAGAAAACAATCAACAAAAAGCAAAAGTAAACACTAAAAAAGCAAAAAAATGAAACTTGGATTTTATCCCGGATGTTCATTGGAAGGAGCTTCCAGAGAATATAACGAATCAGTAATGGCTATTGCAGAAGAGATGGGAATTGAATTGGTTTCCATTCCTGATTGGAATTGTTGTGGTGCAACTGCTGCACATAATATGGATAAAGAATTGTCGCTTTCGTTGCCTGCACGTAATCTTGCATTGGCAGAAGAAGCTGGATTAACAGAATTGGTTGTTCCATGCGCTGCCTGTTATAGTAGATTTTGTGCTACTCAGCATGAATTAATGCACGATGAAAATCTTCATAAAAAAATTAATGGTATCATTGAAAAAGAATATAAAGGCAATTTACGTATATTAAATGTAATTCAGTTTATTGAAGAATTTATCATTGATAAATTAGAGGATAAAATGAAATTTGAATTTAATAAAAAGGTAGCTTGTTATTACGGATGTCTTTTAGTTCGTCCAAATAAAGTTTTAAACTTTGATCGTACTGAAGATCCTCAGACCATGGATGCTGTAATGAAGAAACTTGGTGCTGATTCAATTGACTGGGCTTTTAAAACCGAATGTTGCGGAGCTGGATTTTCAGTTTCTTTTACTGAAGCAGTGGGTCGCCTTTCTGGTCAGATTATTGAAGATGCAGAACACAGAGGTGCTGAAGCTATGATAGTTGCCTGCCCGATGTGTCATTCCAATCTGGATATGCGTCGTCCTGAAATTAATAAATACAATAAGAAAAAATCGGATATGCCTGTAATATATATTACTCAGGCTATTGGACTTGCATTAGGGATCGACAGAAATAAACTGGGTTTACAACGACATTTTGTTCCTGTTAAACTTAAAGATTTTAAGCCTTATGCTAAGAAAACGGTAGTAGAAAATCCACAAAAAATGGAGGTAGAATAATGGCACGAATAGGAGTTTTTATTTGTCATTGCGGCGAAAATATCAGCGCAACTGTTGATTGTTCTAAAGTTGCTCAGGTTGCTGCAACATTTCCCGGAGTAGTTCATAGTGTTGATTATAAATACATGTGTTCTGATCCCGGACAGACATTGGTTGGAAATGCTATCAAAGAACATAATCTGACAGGAGTAGTCGTTTCTGCTTGTTCGCCACGTATGCACGAACCAACTTTCAGAAGAGCCTGTGCTGAAGCCGGATTAAATCCTTATCAGTGCGAAATGGCAAATCTTCGCGAGCATTGCTCATGGGTTCATGAAAGAAATGAAAAAACAGATGACAAAGCGATTGACCTTGTCAGAATGTTGGTTGAAAAAGTAAAAAGAAATAATGCTTTACAACCGATTAAAGTTCCGGTAACCAAAACAGCTTTGGTAATTGGCGGAGGAGTTGCAGGTATTCAGGCTGCATTGGATATTGCCAATGCCGGACATAAAGTTATTATGGTTGAACGTGAACCTTCAATTGGAGGACACATGTCACAATTAAGTGAAACTTTCCCAACATTAGACTGCTCACAATGTATTCTTACTCCACGAATGGTGGAAGTTGCACAAAATCCTAATATTAAACTATATACTTATGCCGAAATAGAAAGTGTTGAAGGTTTTGTTGGGAACTTTGCTGTAAAAATCAGAAAAAAAGCCAAAAGCATTGACGAAAGTAAATGTAATGGTTGTGGTTTGTGTACTACCAAATGTCCTAATAAAAAGAATCCCAATGAGTTTGAATTAGGTATGGCTAAAAGACCTGCTATTTATGTTCCTTTTCCTCAAGCAGTTCCTAATATTCCTGTAATTGATAAAACACAATGCACATATTATAAAACAGGTAAATGTAAAATTTGCGAAAAAGTATGTCAGGCAAATGCAATTCAATTTGATCAACAAGATGAAATTATTGAAGTTCTGGTTGGTGCAATTGCTATTTGCACTGGATTTGATATTAAGAAAACTGATTTTTTCCCTGAATACGGATATGGCAAACATAAAGATATCATTGACGGTTTACAATTTGAAAGACTGGCATCTGCTTCAGGGCCAACAAATGGTGAAATTCGCAGACCATCTGATGGCCAGGTTCCTAAAAAAATAGTATTTGTTGCTTGTGCCGGTTCACGCGATCCAGCTAAAGGTATAGAATATTGCTCTAAAATTTGCTGTATGTACACTGCAAAACATGCGATTCTTTACAAACACAAAGTGCATGATGGTACTGCATATATTTTCTATATGGATATCAGAGCTGCCGGTAAAAATTATGATGAATTTACTCGTCGTGCCATCGAAGAAGATGATGCAAAATATATCCGTGGCAGAGTTTCAAAAATTTACGAACGCGATGGAAAACTAATTGTAGTAGGTGCTGATACTTTAATGGGTGCTCAGACAGTTGAAATTGAAGCTGATATGGTTGTTGTGGCTACCGCAGGTGTTGCTAATCAGGGAGCAGAAAAATTGGCTCAAATACTTCATGTATCTTATGATCAACATAAATTCTTTTCTGAAGCTCATCCTAAACTAAAACCTGTTGAAACTAATACTGCCGGTATTTACCTAGCAGGTGCCTGTCAATCTCCAAAGGATATTCCTGAATCAGTGGCTGCTGCATCAGGTGTTGCAGGAAAGATTTCTTGTCTGTTCTCAAACAGCGAACTTACGCGTGAACCACTTATTGCAGTTGTTGACAGATTGGCTCCGCCGTTATATTCTTCTTGTACAGGCTGTTTCATGTGTCAATCGGTTTGTCCTTACAATGCAATTGAAAGGGAAGAAATTAAAGACAGAAACGGGAATTTAGTAAAACAACTTGCATTCATTAACCCTGGTTTGTGTCAGGGTTGTGGAACTTGTGTTGCTGTATGTAAATCTAAATCAATAGATATTGAAGGTTATACCAACTCTCAGATGTATTCTGAAGTTGATGCACTTTTAAATTTTTAAATATTAGGAATTAAACAGAAACTTAAAATTTAAACAGATTTTAAAATGTCAGAATTTGAACCAAAAATAGTAGCTTTTGTATGTAACTGGTGCACTTATGCTGGTGCCGATCTTACAGGTACAAGCAGAATAAAGTATTCTTCAAATGTCAGAATTGTTCGGTTTCCATGCACCGGAAGAATTGATTATATGTTGTTAACCAAAGCATTTGCTGGTGGTGCCGATGGAATCATTGTTTCAGGTTGTCACCCTAATGATTGCCACTATACTTCAGGGAATTTTTATGCTCGTCGTCGTTGGATGGTTTTCAGAAGGTTGTGTGATTTCATGGGCATAGATACCCGCCGTATTGTTTTTTCATGGGTTTCTGCAGCCGAAGGTGCAAAATGGGCACAGATTGTTAATTCAGCAAATGAAGAGTTCAAGAAATTAGGCCCTTATGAAAATTATCATAAATTATCCACACAAGAAATTTTTGAATAAATCATGGAAGAAATTAAAAAAATAGCAAAACAATTATTATCAGAGAATAAAGTTCAGATGGTAATTGGATTTGAGAAAGGGACCGCCAATAAAGTAAGACCTGCTTTCTTCACAAAACCTGATGATGTTGAAAAACTGATATATAATGAAGCCTGTATTCATAATCTGGCTTTGTATCTCAAAAAAGATATTTGTCATCATGTTGCAATAGTTGCAATAGTTGCAAATCCGAATGTAGTAAGAAGTATTATTCAACTTGCATCAGAAAATCAGGTTAAAGAAGAAAAAGTTACTATTATTGGAATTTCTTTTGAAGGCAAATGTGTGGGAATACTCGATTTTAAAGCTGCTGAAGAATTTGCAAAAACACAACCTAAGGGCTTAAAACCTGAGGATAGAGCTTTTATCGAAAAAGTTCAATCAATGCCTATGGAAGAACGCTTTAATTACTGGGTTGAAACTTTCAGTACCTGTGTAAAATGTTATGCGTGCAGGGCTTCATGTCCGATGTGTTACTGCGGAAAATGTAATGTTGAAACCAATAATCCTCAATGGATACCTGTTGCTTCGCATAAATATGGAAACATAGAATGGCATATCATGCGTACGATGCACCTTGCTGGAAGATGCATTAATTGCGGCGAATGCACTCGTGCTTGCCCTATTGATATTCCGTTGAATATTCTTTCTTATATGCTTACGGATTTCGTAATGGATGAATTTCATGCCGAAGCAGGATTGAGTGCAACATATGCACCTGCTCTTTCTTCTTATACAAATATTGATAAAGAAAATTTTATTAAATAGGTTATGGAAATAGTTAATAAATTACTTGATAAATCAGCTCTTTCCGCTTTAATTGAAAGACTCAGTAAATCGGGGAAAGAGGTTTATGCTCCTGTTAAAGAAAATGGAATTACCGATTTCGCAAAGGTTGATACAATTGATAAAATTGATTTCGATTGTATTACTACTATTCAATCTGCAAAATCATTGGTTTTTCCAAGAGTTGAAAACATTCTAAGCTACAAAAAAACATCTGAAGATATTGTCGTGAAAAATGTCGATATTACTGCATTTCCTGAGGTAGTTGCTCTTGGTACTCGTCCTTGCGATGCAGCAGGATTTATTCCATTAGATGCTATATTTTGTACAGATAATGCGGATGAAATTTTTAATGCACGTTTAAAAAAACTAACTGTAATCAGTATCAGTTGCAAAAAAGCTGACGAATATTGTTTCTGTACATCTGTAAATGGCAACCCGGGAAATACTACAGGAAGTGATATTCTATTTACAGAAATATCTGATTCAACTTATTTTGCAGAAATAGTTTCTGAAAAAGGAAAAGCCATCTTAGATACAAATACTGATTTATTTAAAGATACAGCTGCAATAGATAAAACTCCTCACTTAGCAGAAGTTAAGCAGGAATTTACTGCTGAAGCAATCAATGAGAAATTAAATACTTTATTTGAATCTGATATATGGGATAAACAATCGATGCGTTGTGTAGGTTGCGGAGCTTGTGCTTATGTTTGCCCTGCCTGCGGATGTTTCGATATTCAGGATGAGAACAAAGGTAACAAAGGTATTCGTCACAGATGCTGGGATTCATGCGGATTCGGATTGTTTACATTGCATACTTCCGGACACAACCCACGCGAAAAACAGTCGCAGAGATGGAGACAAAGAATTTTTCATAAGTTTTCTTATCAGCCGGTTCAGCAAAAGCAATTTGGTTGTGTTGGTTGCGGAAGATGTTCAAGAGCTTGCCCTGCTGATATGAATATTGCTGAGCACTTGAAAGAAATTGCAGTTAATTAATATATTGTAAAAGCAGAATAACATTATATAAAATGGAAAACAAAAATATATATGTTCCTTATAAGATGAAAATTGAAAAAGTTACAGAAGAAGCTCCTTTTGTAAAAACTTTTCGATTAAAATTTATGAATGATGAGGATGCTGAAAAATTTGATTTCAGAACTGGACAATTTGGCGAATACTCTGTTTATGGTGAAGGTGAATCTACTTTTTGTATAGCATCAGCACCAACCCGCAAAGGTTATATTGAATGTACTTTTCGTGAAGCAGGCCGAGTAACCAAAGCGTTGGCTAATTTGGGTGAAGATGACATTATCGGTTTCAGAGGACCTTATGGCAATATTTTCCCGATTGACGAATGGAAAGGCAAAAATCTTTTGTTTATTGCCGGTGGAATTGCATTGCCTCCAATGAGAAGTGTTATCTGGAATTGTTTGGATTTGCGTGAAAACTTTAAAGATGTTACCATACTTTACGGAGCTCGCTCGGTTGCCGATTTGGTTTACAAACACGAACTTAAAGAATGGGAAGAAAGACCTGATGTAAAGCTGGTAACTACAGTTGACCCCGGTGGCGAAACTCCTGAATGGAATGGTAAAGTTGGTTTTGTACCAACTGTTCTTTCGGAAATAGCACCCAGCAGTGAAAATACCATCGCCATCGTTTGCGGACCTCCTATTATGATTAAATATACTTTTCCTGTGTTGGAAAAATTAGGATTTACCGATGAAAACATCTTTACAACTTTGGAAAATCGTATGAAATGCGGTTTCGGTAAATGTGGCAGATGTAATGTAGGTAAAGTTTTTGTTTGCAAAGACGGACCTGTATTTACTTTGAAACAAATGAAAGAATTACCGGCTGAATATTAAGATATTAGTTGAGATTATATAAAAAAAGCGAACTGATTTTATCAGCTCGCTTTTTTGTTAATTATAAACGATTAAACAATATTGGCATAAGATTTCATAAACTGCACACGTTCCATTACAGCAGGGTTTTTGATATTTATTTGCGATAATTTGCCGCGAAATTCTTCAATAGTTTTAAAGTTATGAGCGTCCATCCAATTATTTAATCCATCTAATATATTTTTAATTTCGTCAATGCCTTTTTCATACAACACCGAAGCCACTTGTACAGCGTTAGAGCCTGCCAATAGTAATTTTACCGCAGTTTCATAATTATGAATCCCTGTGGAAGCAGCCAGATCACAACCAACCTTACCAGAAAGTATAGCCGTCCATCTGAGCGAACGGGAATAATCATCTTCCGAACTAAATATCTTACCCGTCGAAATTTCTATTTTCTCAATATTGATATCAGGATTATAAGGTTTGTTGAACAATACCATACCTGCAATGCCAGAAATGGAAAGATTGATAAATGTATTTACAATACTTGAAGAATAATAACTTAATTTTAAAGAAACAGGAATCGTAACATATTTCGTAACATCTTTGATGATTTTTTTGTACATTTCATCATAATTGGCAGCCGTTTTATTTATATCAGAAGGAAGAATAAAAATATTCAATTCCAATGCATCGGCACCGGCTTGTTGTATTCTTTTGGCAAAAAAGCTCCAGTCGTAGGCCGAAACACAATTAATACTTGCAATGATTGGTATTTTAACAGAATTCTTAACCAGTTTAATAAAATCAAGGTATTCTTTCAAGGTATGTTCTTTCGCAAAATTAATCATGTAATCCATAGCTTCAATATAATCATAGCTTCTATTTTGCAAAATATCATCAAAGCCTTTTTTCATGGCACTAAGAGAAGAATCTGTGCTTTCAATAAACTTGTCAGCTTCAAAAACAATTTGCTCTTCAAAAATAGATTTCAACACAATGGCACCAGCGTTTGCATCTTCCATTTTTTTGATGTTTTCCAATGTGTTTGTTAGCCCACAGCTACCAACAATTAAAGGATTTCGTAATTTTAATCCCAGATACGTAGTGGATAAATCTGCCATAATATTTTATTTTTAATGTGATGAATAAGAGATTTTATCAGTTAGATTTTCTTAAAAATTAAGTGAGTAAAATTAATATTATAATCGATTTTTTCAAAATATATTTTTTAAAAACTTAAAACTCTTGTAGTGTTAGTTACATTTATCCATGATGACAATTGTCATGCTTATGTTGATAAATAATGCAAATACTGTGTATAAAATTAGTTAGTTAGAAACTTGTTATGTTAATTAATTTTTTTTAATATTGCAGATTAAATTAGTTCATAATAAAAAATCGTATGAATAGCGAAAGTTTAATTCTATTTTTTATCGTAGCGGCAATATTGGTAGGTGGAGCCTTGATATTCTCAGGACTTGTAGCACCTCAATCGCGTAATCCTCAAAAATCAGAACCTTATGAATGTGGAATTCCAACACAAGGGAAAACCTGGTTACAATTTAATGTTGGATACTATTTGTTTGCCATTTTATTTTTGGTTTTTGATGTAGAAACCGTATTTCTGTTCCCTTGGGCAGTTATTATGAAAACTGTTGGAATGGCTGCATTTGTAGAAATTCTTATTTTCTTTACAATTCTTGGTTTAGGTTTATTATATGCCTGGAAAAAACATGCTTTGATATGGGAATAAAGTCAATGAAATATGAAGATTTCAACGATAACGAAACGCTGGAACTCTTCAAACAAACAGGAGGTAATATATTTTTTACAACTGTTGATGCAATTGTAAACTGGGGTCGTTCAAATTCTGTTTGGCCATTAACATTTGCTACCGCTTGTTGTGGTATCGAAATGATGGCAGCAGGTGCCAGCCGTCACGATTTTGCTCGTTTCGGAATTGAAGTTTACAGAGCCAGCCCACGTCAGGCAGACGTAATTGTAGTTGCAGGAACTATTGTTAACAAAATGGCTCCAGTGCTCAAACGTTTGTACGATCAAATGTCGGAACCTAAGTATGTAATAGCGATGGGTGCTTGTGCAATTTCGGGTGGGCCATTTTATTATAATTCATACCATGTTATAAAAGGCGTTGAAAACGTAATTCCTGTGGATGTTTATATCCCCGGATGTCCTCCACGTCCTGAAGCATTATTGTATGGTGTAATGCAACTGCAACGCAAAATTCAAACAGAAACTATGAGAAATCCTCGTAAGCAACCTGATACTTTTGCAGAGGCAGAAAATAAAATATAGTTTTAAATTCTTTATAACACCAACATAATGAATAACGAACATTTAATAGAAAAAATCCGATCATTTGATTCAACTATAAATATTACACAAGGACCTCAATATTTAACCTTAGATGTTGCTCCTGAATCATTGTCGAAAACAGCATTCATGTTAAAAAACAATCCGGATTTATCATTTGATTATCTGTTTTGCTTAACGGGAAATGATTTACCAGATGCTTATTCGGTAGTTTATCATTTAGAATCAATAAAACATAGGCATTGTATAGTTTTAACAGCAAAAGCTGCAAGCAGAGAAAATCCAGTTTTGGATACTGTTAGTAATATATGGCTTACTGCTGATTTTCATGAACGTGAAGTTTATGACTTAATTGGAATTACTTTTGCAAATCATCCTGATATGAGAAGAATCTTTTTAGATGAAGAAGATTGGGTTGGCTATCCTTTACGCAAAGATTATACCGATAATAATATAGTTTCAAGGTAAATAATTATGGAAGATCTTATTTTAGATAATAATACTATTCAGGAAGAAGAATATATTATAAATATGGGTCCGCAGCACCCATCCACTCATGGTGTTTTACGTTTCAAAGTATCTTTACAGGGTGAAACTGTTTTGAATGTTCAACCTCATTGTGGTTACATTCATCGTGGAATTGAAAAAATGTGTGAAAAGCTCACTTATCAGCAAATTATTCATTTAACTGATCGTATGGATTATTTGTCTGCTCATATTAACAATGAAGCAGTTTGTCTTTTGGTTGAAAATGCACTGCAGATTGAAGTACCCGAAAGAGTTAAATATATCAGAACGATATTAAGCGAGTTAACCCGTTTAGCTTCTCATCAATTGTGGTGGTGTGCTTTTGGAATGGACTTAGGTGCATTAACTACTTATTTTTATGGATTAAGAGATAGAGAGCCTATTTTAGATATTTTCGAAGAAACTACTGGAGCTCGTCTTTTGCAAAGTTTTAATACACCTGGTGGTTTAATGAATGATATACATCCTAACTTTATAAAAAGAGTTAAAGATTATATTGTTTATTTCAGAAAAAAACTACCCGAATATGACGAACTACTTACTGGAAATGTAATTTTACAAGAAAGAACCAATGATGTTGGATTTTTAACTTTAGAAGATGCAATATCTTATGGCGTTACAGGACCTTCGGGAAGAGCATCAGGATTTGCTTGTGATATTAGAAAACATCATCCTTACAGTGCTTATGATAAAGTTGATTTCAAAGAAATTTTATATACCAAAGGCGATACTTTCCACAGATACAAAGCAAGAGTGGAGGAAATGTGGGAATCCTTGAAGATTATTGAACAATTGATTGATAATATTCCTGATGGTGATTATACGGCTAAAATGAAACCAATTATTAAATTACCCGAAGGTGAATATTATCAACGTGTGGAAGCTGCAAGAGGAGAATTTGGAGTATATATTTTAAGCAAAGGTGAAAAATATCCTTACAGAGCAAAATTCCGGTCACCTAATTTTAGTAATCTTTCTGCTATCAATAAAATGGCAGCAGGTTACAAAATTGCAGATTTAGTTGCTATCAGCGGTTCTTTGGATTTAGTTATACCAGATATTGACAGATAGTTTTTCAACTTTTAATTGTATCATTAACAAAAAAAGAGAAAATGAAATTTAATATTTACGATCTCACTTCGTTTAATCAATGGATAGATAAATTGCTGTATGATAATTTGCCTGCGTTTTGGGCAATGATTATTGAAATGACACTTATAGGAGTCGCTTTTCTTTTGTTTTATGCAGTAATAGGCTTGTTTTTGGTGTATGCCGAAAGAAAAGTATGTGCATTTATACAAAATAGAGTAGGACCTAACAGAGTTGGTCCTTATGGAATCTTTCAAACAATAGCAGATTTTATTAAATTGCTGATGAAAGAATTAATTCCAATTAATAAAGCCGATAAATTTTTATTCAACTTAGCTCCATTTATTGTTATTATTGCATCTTTTATGGCAATTGCAGCCATTCCTTTTGGATTAGGTTTGCATGCAATAGATTTTAATATAGGTGTTTTCTATGTTATGGCAGTTTCTTCTTTAGGCGTGATTGGTATTTTATTGGCAGGTTGGTCAAGTAATAATAAATATTCCTTAATTGGAGCTATGCGTAGTGGTGCACAAATTGTTAGTTATGAACTTTCTGTTGGAATGTCATTAGTTACTATCGTTATTTTAGCTGGAAGTATGCAACTATCAACTATAGTAGAAGCTCAACGTAATGGATGGTTCATTTTTACAGGTCATGTGCCTGCATTTATTGCTTTTCTTGTATTTATTATTGCCGGTACAGCCGAAACTAATAGAGGTCCCTTCGATTTAGCTGAAGCTGAATCAGAATTAACTGCAGGATTTCATACTGAATATTCAGGTATTAAATTCGCTTTCTTTTTCTTAGCTGAATATATGAATATGTTTATTGTAGCTTCTATTGCTGCTACTATTTTTTGGGGTGGTTGGATGCCATTTCATTTAGGACCAATTTTTGGTGAATGGACTTTAGGGTTTAACAATGTGATGGATTATATTCCACCATTCTTTTGGTATATTGGAAAAACAATGGTAGTTATATTTATTATGATGTGGTTCAAGTGGACTTTCCCTCGTTTAAGAATTGATCAATTGCTAAAACTTGAATGGAAATATTTATTACCTATTAACTTATTCAATATTATCCTCATGGCACTTATTGTGTTAATGGGTTGGCATTTCTAAAAATATAAAAATTAATAGCGGCTAGAATATGAATGCTATCATAGATTATTTTAAAGAATTATTCAAAGGGATTAAAACTTTACTTACAGGCATGAAAGTAACGGGTTATTATTTTGTTCATCCCAAATCAATTATAACACAACAATATCCTGAAAACAGGAAGACTTTAAAGATGTTCGACAGATTTAAAGGCGAAGTTACCATGCCTCACGATGAAAACAATCAGCATAAATGTACAGCTTGTAGTATTTGTGAAATCAACTGCCCTAATGGTAGCATTGAAGTTATTAGCAAACAGGTTGAAAAAGCAGATGGTAAGATGAAAAAGGAGCTTGATGTTTATATTTATAAATTATCGATGTGTACTTTTTGTGGTCTTTGTGTAAAAGTTTGCCCTCAGGATGCTATTATTTTCTCACAAGGATTTGAACATGCAGTGTTTAACAAAGAAAAATTAATTAAAACATTAAATAAACCAGGTTCTTCTCTTAAAGAAAAGGTAAAAGTAGTAGAAGTGTCTTGAGTAAATGGAGTGCATATAAATACTTTTCCTTTGTTGCTAGAGAGCATTAAGAATAAAACAACAAAATTAATTTTATAAAAAGAGATTTTATTATGTTAGGAAATCAAATTATATTTATCGTTTTCTCAGCTATGATTGTTATATTTTCAATATTAACAGTTACCAGCCGTAGAATATTAAGAGCTGCAACGTTTTTGCTTTTCGTACTTATTTCTACTTCTGCTTTATACTTTATGTTGAACTACCAATTTCTTGCAGCAGTTCAGTTAACACTTTATGCTGGTGGAATTGTGGTGCTGATTATATTTTCGGTTTTACTTACCAGCCATATCGACGAAAAATTTGAATCTCCGGCATTGCTCAAAAAAGTATATGGTGCCATTGCTGCTATTTTGGGAGCCGTATTGGTTATTACAACATTATTAAACCATACTTTTATTGCAAGTAGCGATGTTCCAAAAGAGGTAAATATGGATCTTATTGGAAATAGTTTAATAAGTTGGGGTGAACAAGGATATGCATTGCCTTTTGAGTTAATCAGTATTTTATTATTAGCAGCTATGATTGCTGCAATAGTTGTAGCCAAAAAAATTAAAACTAAATAAAGATGAATACAGGAATACCATTAGAATATTTTTTAGTAACAGCAGCTTTAATGTTTTTTGCAGGTGTTTATGGTTTTATTACTCGTAAAAATTTGATAACCATTTTGATGTCTGTTGAATTAATGCTAAATTCAGTAAATATTATTTTTTTAGCATTTAACCGATATTTATTCCCCGGTCAATTAGAAGGGCATTTCTTTGCTCTTTTTGTAATTGCTGTTGCTGCTGCTGAAGCGGCTGTGGCCATTGCACTCATTATTAATATTTACAGGAGCTTCCAGTCGATAGATGTGGAAAAAACTAACGAAATGAAGTACTAAAAATAAATTATACTTAAATTATATGACAAATTTTAGTTATACAGTATTAATCCCATTAATTCCACTCTTTGTTTTTCTTTTTGTTGGTTTATTAGGTCACAAAATGAAACCAATTGTTTCTGGAATAATCGGAACTTGCGGTTTGTTAATTGCCGCAATTTTATCCTATTTTACAGCCTATCAATATTTCTTTAATTCAGAAAAAATAGATGGAGCGTATCAGAAAATTTTAGCTTTTAATACCGTTTGGTTGCAATTTACCGAAAAACTTCATGTGGATTTAGGTGTATTGATTGACCCTATTTCTGTAATGATGCTGATTGTTGTTACAACAGTTTCGTTGATGGTGCATCTATACAGTATCGGCTACATGAAAGGCGAAAAAGGATTTGCACGTTTTTATGCTTTCCTTTCATTATTTAGTTTTTCAATGTTAGGATTGGTATTGGCAACCAATATTTTCCAAATGTATATTTTTTGGGAATTAGTGGGCGTTTCTTCATTCTTGTTGATAGGATTTTATTATGAAAAACCTTCTGCAGTGGCTGCTTCCAAAAAAGCATTTATTGTTACAAGGTTTGCTGACTTAGGATTTTTAATCGGTATTTTAATTTTATCTTTTAATACAGGTACTTTCGATTTCATTTCATTAACCTCTGTTAACGGTGCAGCTATCTTAACGGGTGCTGGTGCTTCTTTCTTAGGATTATCGGTAATGACCTGGTCGTTGATATTTGTGTTTATGGGTGGTGCTGGTAAATCGGCAATGTTTCCGTTACATATTTGGTTACCTGATGCAATGGAAGGTCCAACACCAGTTTCTGCATTAATACATGCTGCTACTATGGTTGTGGCGGGTGTTTATTTGGTTGCACGTCTTTTCCCTGTTTATGCAATTTCAGCACCCGATGGATTGCTTGTGGTTGCTTATGTAGGTTCTTTTTCTTCGCTTTTTGCGGCAGTAATTGCCTGTACACAATATGATATTAAAAGAGTGCTTGCATTCTCTACCATGTCGCAAATTGGTTATATGATGGTTGGTTTGGGTGTTTCCAAATATGGTGGCGAAGCTGGTTTAGGTTATATGGCTTCTATGTTCCATTTGTTTACACATGCTATGTTTAAAGCCTTATTATTCTTAGGTGCCGGAGCAATTATTCACGCAGTTCATAGTAATTCTATGAAAGACATGGGTGGATTAAGAAAATATTTGCCAATTACACATATTACTTTTCTAATTGCATGTTTAACCATTGCAGGTGTTCCTTTTCTTTCTGCTTTCTTTAGCAAGGACGAAATTTTAACTGCTGCTTATCATCACAATATGCCGATTTTTGTGGTTCAAATTTTTGTTGCCGGTTTAACTGCTTTTTATATGTTCCGTTTGTATTTCAGAATTTTCTGGAACAAAGATACACATTACCATCATACACCTCACGAAGCTCCTATAACGATGACTTTTCCTTTGATATTTTTAGCAATTGCTTCTATATTTTCAGGATATATTCCTTTTAGTCAGTTTGTGTCTTCTGATGGTATTCCTTTTCACTCAGAATTGGAATGGACAGTTGCAATACCTTCAATAATAGTTGGACTTATCGGAATTGGAATAGCCTTTGTTTTATACAAAAAAGAATCTACTGCTTCACAAAAAATAGCAATTTCGCTGAAAGGCTTTTATGTTGCAATTTATAATAAATTCTATTTTGATGAGATTTATCTTTTTGTAACTAAAAAAGTCATCTTCAATTATATTTCACGTCCGGTTGCATGGTTCGATCGTCATATTGTTGATGGATTTATGAATGGTATTGCTTGGTTTACAAATTTAGTATCTTTCAAGATCAAAGGATTCCAATCAGGACAAGTTCAACAATACGCATTTGTTTTTATTTCAAGTGCAATTTTATTAGGAATATTTTTCATTTATTTATATTCAATTTAATAAGCTAAAAATGGACATATTATCACTATTTGTTATTATACCAATTCTTACTGTTTTCGGTATAATGATTGCAAAAAACGCTAAACACACAAGAGTAATTTCAGCCATCGGTATGGGTTTGCAATTGATTCTTGCAGCTTATTTGGTTTATGCTTATTTATCAGCACGTGCTGCAGGAGATATGGCAGAAATGTTATTTAAAGCCGATTATGTTTGGTATGCTAATCTTAACATCCATTATGCCGTAGGAGTTGATGGTATTTCGGTGGCAATGATAGCTTTAACAGCTATTGTTGTATTTGCAGGAATATTTGCCTCGTGGCAGGTTGATTTTTTACCAAAAGAATTCTTTATTTCTTTAATATTACTTTCAAGTGGAGTTTTTGGCTTCTTTATTTCACTGGATTTGTTCACCATGTTCCTTTTTTATGAAGTAGCGGTAATTCCGATGTATTTATTAATTGGAATTTGGGGAAGTGGTCCTAAAGAATATGCAGCAATGAAATTAACATTAATGTTGATGGGAGGTTCTGCATTATTATTGGTTGGTTTATTAGGTATTTATACCAATTCAGCTCCTGAAGGAGGTCCTTTAACCTTTAATATTTTAGAAATTGCCAAAGTTCACATTCCAATAGAAGCACAACGTATGTTTTTTCCTATGACTTTTGTTGGTTTTGGAATTTTAGGTGCATTATTTCCCTTCCACACATGGTCGCCTGATGGTCATGCTTCTGCTCCTACAGCAGTTTCAATGTTACACGCAGGTGTATTAATGAAATTAGGTGGTTATGGTGCTTTTAGAGTAGCCATATTCTTATTACCACAAGCAGCACAGGAATTATCATGGATATTTATTATCTTAACTTCTGTAAGTGTTGTGTACGGTGCTTTTGGTGCTATTGTTCAAAAAGATTTAAAATACATCAATGCTTATTCATCGGTGAGTCATTGCGGTTTGGTATTATTTGCGGTATTAATGATGAACAAAACAGCCATGGACGGTGCTGTTTTACAAATGATTTCTCATGGTTTAATGACAGCACTTTTCTTCGCTTTAATCGGAATGATATACGGACGTACACATACGCGTATGATTAACGAAATGGGTGGTTTGATGAAAGTAATGCCATTTTTAGGGGTTGCTTATGTTATTGCTGGTTTGGCTTCGTTGGGTTTACCTGGTTTAAGCGGTTTTGTTGCCGAAATGACTATTTTCTTTGGTGCTTTCCAACATGTTGATGTATTCCACAGAGTAGTTACCATTGTTGCAGTTTCATCCATTGTAATTACGGCAGTTTACATACTTCGGGTGGTGGGAGCTTTGCTTTTCGGACCTATCAAAAATGATCACTTTCTTCATTTAGACGATGCAAAATGGTACGAAAAGTTATCTACTGTTACATTAATACTTGCCATTGCAGCCATAGGTATTGCTCCATTTTGGTTATCAACCATGATAGGTGATAGTTTAAAACCAATTATTGACCAACTAACAGCAATTATACCTTAATATATTATAATTGTTCAAAAAATCATTAAATAGTGTCAGAAAGAAAATTATGAAATTTGCATTTGTAACTAGAATTTAATAAACAAAAAATTGAAACGCGGATAACGCTGATCCCTAAAGGGAAACGCGGATAAAAACGGATTAAAAAATAAAAAATCTGCGTTTATCTGCGTTTTCGGAACGAATCCGTTTAATCAGCGTTCTGAAAAAATATAAAAAAATACGTCATATGAATTTAGATAGTTTTTTATTAATGCGACATGAAATGGTGCTTACCATTATTACCTTAATGGTATTAATTGCTGACCTTTCATTTAACGAAGAAAAAAAAATCAAGGTAATTTGGTTAGCAACCGCACTTTTTGCTATCAATGTAATTATTGGATTTTTACCAAATATTTCGGGAAATCTTTTTGGGAATATGTATAAAAATACAGATTTGCAATGGACGTTGAAGAACATATTAAATTTGGGTGTGTTGGTAGTGTTATTGCAATCGGTTGAATGGTTAAAAACCATCGAAAATAAATACAAAATCAGCGAATTTTATTTGTTGATTTTCTCAACCTTGATTGGAATGCAGTTTATGATTTCTTCGGGTAGTTTTTTGATGTTGTATTTAGGATTGGAATTAGCTACTATTCCAATGGCTGCATTGGCTGCTTACGATCGTTACCGTCATAATTCTGCCGAAGCAGGTATTAAGTTAATACTTTCTGCGGCTATGTCGTCAGCAGTCTTGTTATTAGGTATTGCTTTAATTTATGGAACTACAGGTTCTACTTATTTTGATGTGGTTGCCCTTAAATTTGCAAATATTCCGCTTCAAACATTGGCATTTATCTTTTTCTTTTCGGGTATGGCATTTAAAATTTCGTTGGTACCTTTTCACTTATGGACAGCCGATGTGTACGAAGGTTCGCCAGTGAACGTTACTTCTTATTTATCTGTTATTTCAAAAGGTGCCTCTGCATTTATTTTAATTATTGTATTGTTTACCGTTTTCAATTCTATTGCTGTAATCTGGAAACCTTTACTATATGTCATTTCAGTATTAACCATGACCATTGGTAACTTATTTGCCATCCGTCAACAAAATATGAAACGATTTCTGGCTTTTTCATCTATTGCACAGGCTGGTTTTATATTGTTAGGTATTTTGGGTGCCAGTAGCATTGGTATGACTTCGGTAGTTTATTTTGTATTTGTGTATATTTTCTCCAATCTGGGAGCCTTTGGTGTAGTTTCGGTTATTTATTACAAAACCAAAAAAGAAAACATGGACGATTACAATGGTTTGTACCATACCAATCCTAAGCTGAGTTTAATTATGATGCTTGCTTTGTTCTCCTTGGCTGGTATTCCACCGGTAGCGGGTTATTTCGGTAAGTTCTTCCTATTTACAGCAGCAGCTTCATCGGGTTACTACTGGTTGGTGTTTATAGCCGTTTTAAATGCAACCATTTCATTGTACTATTATTTATTGGTAGTAAAAGCAATGTTCATCAATAAAAACGAAACCCCTATTGCATATTTCAAAACCGATATACCAGCCAAAATTGCACTTTCAATTTGTGTGTTCGGTATCTTCTTTATAGGTTTCTTTAGTATTATTTACCAATACTTCCAAAGCATTAGTTTTGGCTTATAACATAAAAAGAGTTTAAAAAATAAAAACGGAATCAGTAATGGTTCCGTTTTTTTTTGTTGGCATTGCAATGTGGGAATAATATTCATGCCATAACGCCCTAAAAACAAAAAACAGATTTACAATATTGGAACGACCTCACCTGGCCTCTTTCCAATTATATCGGAACAGGCTCTGAAATGAGAAGGGTTATATTACAGCTAATTAGGAATATTTTGGCAATTTATTTATTTATTATTATTTTTGTTGTATGGTTTTAATTAAAGGCAAGAAAAATTTCTATTTCGGAGCTTCAGAAGAAATTATAAAACGAGCCCGTGTTTTAAGAAGAACCATGACTGCGGCCGAAACGAAATTATGGCAATATCTTCAAAATAATCAGTTTCATGGTTTAAAATTTAGGAGACAGCATCCAATTAGCCAATTTATTGTAGATTTTTATTGTCATGCATTGAAATTGGTTATTGAAATTGATGGTGGCGTTCATTTACAGGAAATTCAACGTGAAAGAGATGAAAACAGAACGTATGAACTGAATGAATTTGGATTAATGGTTATACGTTTTGAAAACGAGAAAGTAATGACAAATATAGCTGGAGTTTTACAGGATATTGAAAAATATATAAATACACTATGATTTTACTATTATTTTCATACATTTGTAAAAAATATTAAGCTTGCTACAACGCACAAATATATCAGATTTACAGTACAGTAGCACCTCTCCTTTAAGGAGAGGCGGGGGTGAGGTTGTAGCCCAACGTTACGAAATTTCTAACCACTTAGGCAATGTAATTACTGTTTTCAGCGACCGCAAGATGGCACTTGATGATGGCTATCATAATATTGATAGCTATAAAACCCATTTGGTAAGTTCACAAGATTACACTCCGTTTGGTATGATAATGGATTTTAGAGGGAAAAATGCAGCTTCTGCTGAGTATAGATTCGGATTTAACGGGAAAGAAAAAGATGACGAGATTAAAGGTACTGGAAATAGCTTAGATTTTGGTGCAAGAATTTATGATCCGAGAACAGGAAGATGGTTGAGTATAGATCCTTTGTTTAAAAATTATCCGAATTTAAGCTCTTATAATTTTTGTGCTAATAACCCAATTTGTTTTTTAGATATTAATGGTAAAAAAATATTCATTTATTACGAAAATGAGAAAGGAGAACAAATTTCATATGAGTATAAATCTAAACTTAAGCCTCCTGATAATCCTTTTGTTCAACAAACAGTCGCAGCCCTTGATAAAATAGCCTCAAGCCCAAAAGTTGCAGATAAACTTAGTTTTTTAGTTGAAACTAAAGATTATAATATAAACATTATGTCACACTATGAAAATATATCATGGAATTCAACTTCTAAATCGAAAGATAAAAATGGCAATGAAATTGAAGAACCAAGGAAAGATCAAGATATAATGTTTAATGAAAATCTTGCACTAAAAGAAGTAAAAACAGGTGCAGTTAATGCTCCTTTTATTAATTTGTGGCATGAATTAGGGCATAAGTACAATTTATTAAAAAATCCAAAATCTTTTTTTAGCAGGAGAAATAATACTTTTAAAGATGATGTTCCTAATAAAGAAAAATGGGATAATGAAGAAGAAAAATATAATATTCAAGAAAATGAACATCCATTAGTAGAAGATACTGAAGGGTTTAAGAGGGAAACACATGGAGAAGGGGGAAACTCTGGAGTGAAAGAAATACGTACTAAGTCATCAACTTCGACAGAACCACGTTAAGTATTAATATTAAATATATTAACATGAGAATAGTTTTAATTTTATTAATGGTTATTGCTGAAGTTAGTTGTTCTTCTCAGACTAAAGTGAATGACTCTACTTTTTCTAAAATGTTTTGGTTGGCATCAGGTAAGATTACTAGAAATGATACAACTTTTCAAACATTGGCAACTTCACCTTTTTATGTTGTTATAACAGTAACAGACCTTAAAATCAATTATACTAAAGAGATTTGCGTTGAGTATCCTTATATAGAAGGTGCAATCGAAAAAGATAGTGGGAATACATTTATTGATATTAAGAATAGAATATTTAAGTTTAAATCTGATGAAGCATTAAATAATGTTGGTTTTTGGCAATATGATACAGTTAAATACAAGAGTTGTATTGCAGGAATTACTAAAGAACAATTACAAAGAGAATGGAATGAAGATCTTTTTGAGTTTCGAGATAAATATTCTGGAGAATGTCAAATATATTATGCATATTTTTTATTCAAAAATGGAGTTTTATCAACAAGAGGAAGTTTAGCTGGTGGTTTTTCTATTGTAGATGATAAAGAATTAATGAAGATTGAAAAAAGAATTTTACGGCAATAGTTTTTTACCCTGCCCCTAACGCCATAAAAACAAAAATAGTTATTTAAAGATATTTTTAAGGAGTAAATAATAAAATTCGTATTTTTACAAATCATAAAATTAAAATTCATAATATATTTGAAACCAATACAATACATATCAAATTCTTGCTCAAACGAGTACCGGTTCGGATTTAACGGGAAAGAAAAAGATGACGAGATTAAAGGTACTGGAAATAGCTTAGATTTTGGTGCAAGAATTTATGACCCGAGGATTGGGAGGTGGTTGAGTGTGGATCCTTTGTGGATGTATTATATTCCAGTAACCCCTTTTAATTTTGCACTTAATAATCCTATCACGTTATTTGATAAGGATGGAAATGTTATTGTTGATTCTAAGGGGAGAGAAGTAATAGTTACATTATCTAAAACAAAAGAGGGTACAATCGTAACAAACTATAGCTATGCAAAAACTGGTAAAGAAATTACGGATAAATATTTTTTAAATAATGGGAAAAAGATAATAGATGCGATGGTTGTGACAAAAACAGGTTGGGGTGAAGTACAAGGAATGATGAATAGAAAATATAATATTAGATTGCATTATGATACAAAAACAGAAGCAGGTGAAAAAGACAATTTTGGAGAAAAACTTGGTGCTACAGTTTTAGGAAAAAGAACCTTTTCATCAGAAAATGATAAAACTTTTATTAAATCGAAAGGAGTAGATATTATTATTTATGAAAAGCAAATAATAAAATTTACAGCTGATCCTGCAAAAGTTGTTACTACGGTAGGTCGAGTTGGAACACATGAAGCTGAACATTCTACAGAAGAAAATATAAATGTATCAATGTCTAATCATAGATTAGGAGGGGAATTTAAAGATGATAAGATTTTAGATCCTGAAAGTGCTCCAGAAAGAAAAGAAGAGCAATTTAAACATGATATTAAATACAATAGGAAACCAATAAATTAATATTATGAAGAGAAATAGTAAATTCATATTAGTAGTTTTAAGCTTATTATTATCAAATATTAAATATGCTATACCAAATATTGTAATATGTAATAGAGAATCATTTATAATAAATATACAACTTGACTCTACTCTAATCAATAGGAAAGATATGTTGAGTAGAAAACAAGGTTTATGGATTGAGTTTAATTATGTTGTTGATTCTTATATGTTATTTATTGAATCTCACACTTCTGACAATAATGATTCTAATAAATCAAAAGAAGTTAATGATACTATTAGAAATAGGTATAATTATTATTGGATAGGAAAGTATATTAATGATAGAAAAGATGGAAATTGGTTAATGATTGACAGTAATAATGTTACTGTTAAAATTTTTTTTTTTAGAAAAGGGTTATTGACAAAAATTAAAAATTTATATTCTAATGGAAATTTAAAAATGGAAGGTATTTATTCTGAAAAAGATAAAATTTATATTTTTAAATTTTTTAATACAAAAGGGATAGTTCAAAGAGTTCAAAAAATGTTATTTGAAGATGTTCAAAAAACGTTTTCTACGCAATAGTCCTCCCTGCTCTTTCTACGGAAAACCACAATTAAATTTCTGGATATCCGGAAAATAGAGTAAGTCAAAAAGATAAAATATTGAGTCACTTTTATTGTGTTTTTTGAGACAAGAAAAGATGGAGGCAAAACATAAAAAGAAGAGATAGAGGGTTGCCAAACGATAGCCTTATTCATAACGCCATAAAAACAAAAATAGTTATTTAAAGATATTTTTAAGGAGTAAATAATAAAATTAGTATTTTTACAAATCACAATATTAATATTCATAATATATTTGAAATCAATACAATACATATCAAATTTCTGCTCAAACGAGTACCGGTTCGGATTCAACGGGAAAGAAAAGGATAATGAAGTTAAAGGTATAGGAAATCAGCAAGATTATGGAATGCGTATTTATGATCCGAGGATTGGAAGATTCTTAAGTGTTGATCCATTGTTTAAATCATATGCTTGGTATACCCCTTATCAATTTGCAGGTAATAAACCCATAAGTTGTATAGACTTAGATGGCTTAGAAGATTATTTAGTTATTAATTACTATGATGGGAAATCATATATGGGTAAATCAATAATAATTTTGTCAGATGACATGAAAGTTGATATAAATAGCCATAAAGTTGTATACACATCAATGTATCTTAATTCATCTGAAGAGAACAAGAAGTTTTTTAAAGAACCAATTTATCTTCAAAATAGATTAATTTACGATAGAAATAAAAATAATAAATTCTTTTCTGGAACTTGGGAAAAATCATTTAGAAAAGAAGATCAAAAAATGATAGATGAAGGATTAAAAAGTTGGGATAATTATAAAAAAACAAATTATGCAGATAAATTTGCACAACAAGAACCTGAATATTTAATAACAATACAAATGCCGAGTCCAGAAAGTGTAACTTTTGAAACAGGTAAGGCAATTCTAAATAATGATGGCATGAAAGAATTAGACAAATTAGCCACTTTTATGATTTTAAATCCAAATTCTTCATTTTCAATTGAAGGTCATACTGATGATGTTGGGAATAAGAAATCAAATTTAGATTTGTCATTAAATAGAGCTCAAGCTGCAAAAGAATATTTAATAGACAAATACAATTTTGATCCGAACAGACTAAATACAGAAGGAAAAGGAGATAGCGATCCAAAAGTTGAAGGAACTAGTGATGAAGCTAGATCCAAAAACAGAAGAATAGAATTTATTCCAACAACAGAGTAAATAATTCAAAAATTATGTATAAGCTATTTTATTTTTTTATATTACTTTTCCTGTTTTTTAGTTCATGTTCTATTATTAAGAAAAATATTAAAAATAAGGATAAAATTGATAGATTAACTACAATATGTTTTAATGATAGCAACTCAACAAAAGAACAAATTTATAGATATGGGAAATTAGTATATGAACGAGATAATAATAATGGAATATTACAAACAATAATAATAATTCCAAATGATACAACTAAAGAAATTTACTATTATTATGATAATAGCATTATAAAAAGCTATAATAAATATATTAACGAAAAACCTGATGGAACTTGGTTAACTTGGTACAAAAATGGTTTTATCGAAAGTTGTGGAAATTTTAATTATAAAAATATAATGTCAGTCGAAAAAATTGATAGTTATACTGGAGTAAGTTTCCTTTATAAAGAATATAAATTAAACGGTAAATGGCTATATTGGTTTTCTAATGGGCAACTAATGAAAGAAGAAATGTGGGATAATGGATTATTAATAAATATAAAAAAATATAATGATCAAGGTAAACTTTTAAATGATTAGTATTTTTTGATAGTGTCCACTGTCCTGCTCTTTTACGTTGCCTTTCTCTTTCTACTGAAAACCACAATAAAACTATCCGGACATCCGGAAAATAGAGTAAGTAAAAAAGATAAAATATAGAGGCAATTTTATCTTATTTTTAGACAAGAAAAGATAGAGGCAAAACATAAAAAGAATAAATGGAAGGTTGTTAGATGACAACCGCTGCCCATAACGCCATAAAAACAAAATAAAAGTTGTTTAATATTGGCAAATAAAATTAATTCGTATTTTTGCAAAACACAAAATTAATAATCATAAAATATTTGAAATCAACACAATGCATGTCAAATTCTTGCTCAAACGACTACCGGTTCGGATTCAATGGACAAGAGAAAGACCAGGAGATTTACAACAACCAAAGTACTACTACTGCTACCTTCTGGGAATATGATGGAAGAATTGGGAGAAGATGGAATGTGGACCCAGCCACAAAAGAATATCCAAATCAAAGCCCATATGCAGCTTTTAATAATAATCCGTTATCTTTCACAGACCCGCTTGGAGATGATCCTCCGGAGAAGGAAAAGAAAGAAATAAAACGAGCATTTAAAAAAGCTATAGAGCAAAGTGCAAAAAAAGAAGGTGAAAGTTTGTTCAATGAGAGCGTTGAACCTGCTGCTGAAAAAGAAACTAGTGCCACTAATTCAACTACAGCAGTGAATTCTAAGGTTAACATAGAAGGAAGTAATTCAAAATGGACAAGTTGGGGTGATGACAGAAAGTTTGATGATAATATTAGCCTTGAAGAAAAAGCTATAACAAATGCTCAAGTATACTATAAACCTGGTAAAGATGCTTCTTATAATGTGATTACAAAAGTAGACTTTATAGGTAAGTATGCTAGACCTTTAGATGGTGTTGGTGGAAATTGGGTTCAATTAAAGGGTAATAATAATAGATTAGTTGGAAGTCTTTTATTTAAAACCGACAAAGATTACAAAACATTTAAGGCTCAATATAATAAAATAGTACAAGAGACTGTGCTTAAACAAGCAAAATCATATGATCAGAAAAGTGGAACAACTTATTATGAAAAGTGGAAGTCATATTATAATTCTATTAAATAAAAATAATAAAAATTAGTATAAAAATGAAATCAATAAAAATAAAAATTATATTATATTTGTTAGTTTTTTTAGGAATAATAGGAGTTATTTTTTGTTATTCATATTTGCCTTTTAAGCATAAAATGAATGAACTTACAAATAATATGTTGTATATAGATGTAATAGGCTCTTTTAATGATTATTTATTAAAAAGTAATGGAAAAGAAAGTATTGACAAATATAAAATATATTTAAAAAATGTGTTTCCTGAAACTTATAATCAAATAATAATTAATAATTGGAAATTAGATTTTATAAGAACGGCAAATGATTCAATTATATTATATGAATATGGATTTGATGGTATAAATGATAAAGCAGGAAAAAAAATTACGATGCATACTTTTGCATATTTAAATTATCTTTTTGATTCTAAGGGTGATGTTGTGATAGTAACCCTACCATTGAAAGGTGTTACTGATGAAATGGAAAATGAAAAACGAAAAACAATTGAAGGATTTAAAAAATTTGTTTCAGATTCAATAAAATAATCGTCTGCCCTTAACGCCATAAATACAAAAAAACTGCCCCTGCTCTTTCAATGAAAAACCACAATAAAATCAATGCTGATATCCGGAAAATAGAGTAAGTAAGTAAAATATCGAGTTAATTTTATTGTATTTTTTGAGACAAGAAAAGATGGAGGCAAAACATAAAAAGAAGAGATAGAGGGTTGCCAAACAACAGCCTTATTCATAACGCCATAAAAACAAAAATAGTTATTTAAAGATATTTTTAAGGAGTAAATAATAAAATTAGTATTTTTACAAATCACAATATCAAAAAATATAAAATATTTGAAATCAATACAATACATAACAAATTCTTACTCAAACGACTACCGGTTCGGATTCAACGGGAAGGAAAAGGATAAAGAAACCTACGGTGAAGGAAATGAATATGATTACGGTTTTAGAATTTACAATCCGAGGATAGGAAGGTTTTTAAGTGTTGACCCATTAACGCAATCCTATCCTTGGTATACACCCTATCAGTTTGCTGGAAATCAGCCAATCTGGGCAATTGATTTAGATGGATTAGAAGAATATATTATTCATAATTACATTTACAAAACAAGTAGGGGTAATACTGTTGTAAGTAAAGTAGATTTTGTTAAAACTCCGGTTTCAATGCAAGCTTCGGATGCAAAAAATATTGGGACTTATTATGAACCGAAATCTGAAATGAGATTTAAAAATGAAATTAGTGATAGAAATAAAATAAGTAAAAATGATGTTAAAGAGTTTAAAGATCAAAATCTTTATAATGAAATTAAAAAAGGTAATGATCCAAAGGGATCAGTATATTATAATTATGCACTTCATTTTGATAATTTTGGCGATGACATAGGTAGAACAAAAGAACAAGTTGCTGAAAAATTTAATTCTTCCAAAGACACCTATAAAGATCATATAGATGGTATGGTAGCTATACTTATTAATGATCCAAATACAACCTTAGATATTACAGGGATAGCTAGTCCATATGAAACTAATATAGATGGTACCTTAAATACATTATCTGTTGAAAATAATCAAGAATTAGCAAATCAAAGGGCATCAGCATTAAAATCGTTTGTACAAGATTATGCTAAGAAAAATTATGGCAAAGAATTGAGTGATGATAGATTTAAAACAAATGGAATTATTAGTCCAGATAATAAAGACAAAAATAAAAGAGGAAAAGATCAAGCAGTATCAGCTAAAATTAAACATAATTAATTATTTATGAAAAGATTATTATTATTAATATTAATATTAAATAATTTATTGCAAGCTAATTGTCAAGAGAAAAAAATAATTATTTGGAATCATTTATTAATGTTTAAAAAAGAGATAAAAATAGTAGATAGTAATCAAATTTACAGCATTTTAAAAAAAGAGATTATTGATTTAAAAGATAATTATTTTTTAGTATATTATGGACAAAAGATACCTTTTCCTGATGAATATAAATTTAATTATAAACCCATTGAAGTAATTTTATCTTCAAATAAAAATGGGGATCCAATTTCTTATTTTAAAGACTTTATAATGGAAGACACTACATTTCATTCTGAATGTTATCAAACTAAGGATTTTTTACCCGATGGTCTATGGATCTTAATAAAAAAGAATAATGATAAATCGATTAATATCGCATATCAAAAGAATATTTTAAAGAATTTATTAAATGGATTATTTATAACTAGATTTGAAAATAATAAAATCTGGGAATTGAAAAAATATAATAATGGATTCATTGTCGATACAACTTTCACATATGACAAAAATGGAAATTTAAACTATATTAGTTATAATGCTGATACATGCAATATTTGTAATGAAAGTATAACTTATAGTTTGGGAAATATTATTTGTTATTATAATAGAAGAATAGATAATAAAAATTTTGAGTTTAATATAAATGATTGCATAAGAAAAATAATTAAAACTGATAAAGGAGTGAAGTTATATAATAAAAAAGGAAGATTATTCAAGATTTATTATTATAAAAATTAATTTAACTGCGACACATTATAATTCTTATAATAGTAACAATTAGCTAAAAAACTAAATAATAGTTAAAATGGGTATATAAAAAGTTTTTATAATAATATGCCATTAAAAACTGGGAAATTATATTTAAGCAGTATAAAAGTTGCATCTGATGATGGAGACTTATTTGAAATAAATGACATTGTGTTAGAAATTAGTAAATAAATATTTATACTTTCAGTCACAGTACTATAAAAATAATTACCAATATTTGTAACTATTATTTTGTTTCTATGGATTTTTGGACACTGTACGTTTTGGATTGAGGATGAGACGAATCTTCAAGCAAAAAATATTGTGGAGTATACAAATGCCAAAAATAAAAAGAATAATAGTCATCAAGAATTAGTTGAATATCTAGTAATAATTTATTATGCAAACCATAGTAAGTTAATTCATTTGAATTATAACGATAAGAATTAAATACATCTGCAAATCTCTTTTCTAAATCTTTTTCATATGTATACTTCAATGTATAAGAGTTTTGATTATAAAACAAGATTGTGGTGTCTATAACATTTTTAATTACCTTCTTATAATTTATTAATAATTTATATTGTTCTACAAATATGTAATTTGTGGAATTTCCAGTTTTAAAAATATCTTTACATTTTTGTTTTACAGAATCCGAATAAATTAAAAAATATATTGCTAATGTAATTTCCCTTCTTTTTAAACTATTTAATTTTAACTTATTTAAACTTTCTAAGTTAGCTAATTCACACAAGTATTTATTCTCTAGCTTATTGTATACATGGTTATATGTATTGTATTTATCTTTATAAAAATCTGATTTCTTTTTCTTGTTATTACTACAGCAAAAAAGAAATATCAAGATAAAAACAGCAAATAATATTTTCAAAAAATATTTCATATTAATTTTTTCGTTTAAATCTATCATATCTTGGTACTGGTATCATAGGGCAGTTTGCTTTATTATAGAAAAATATTGTTGTTGGTGAATAAACAATAGAATATGCTTTTGAACCATTTACTAAAAAATCATCTCTGCCAATTGTTGGTACATGTTGTAATACACCAACTCCTGTATTTGGGTTAGGTTTCCCTGCATTTGTGTGATTATGTATTTTGCCAACAGCATCATATCCATCAGGAGAACCTGTTACATCATCTGAATCACCAGTAAAATTTTCTTTTCCTAACAATATCCTATTACCTATCTGATATAAAAATGATAAATGTTCATTTGAGTACCCTTTATATTCTTTACTTTTATCTTTGTCAGCCTTTCCAATATAATCATCAAACTGTTTTAATTCATAAACTTGGCCTAAACTTCTTAATTGTTTATTTAATTCATCATTATCTTTATTCTTTTCTAATTTAGCTTTCCAGGTATCTATAGTTTTATCATCCATAGAAAAATCTACAACAGCATTTGGTAATTTATCATGAGTAATCCCAATAAGGTTTCCTTTATTGTAGTATCTTGTAGAATCTCCTAAATGATCACCACACATGATAGGGCTATTTGCAAAACAAGCATAATCACTAATACCTATCGTTGGTTTCGGGTCTGTATTCCACCGTCTTCCAATCCTACCATCATATTCCCAAAATGTTGCAGTTGTAGTACTCTGGTTATTATATATCTCCTGATCTTTCTCTTGTCCATTGAATCCGAACCGGTACTCGTTTGAGCAAGAATTTGTTATGTATTGTATTGATTTCAAATATTTTATGAATTATAAAATTGTAATTTGTAAAAATACTAATTAATTTTATTTACCAATATTAGTAATTTTTATTTTGTTTTTATGACTTTTGGGCAGTGTATTATGGATAGGGATCATAATAATTATTTCTCAAATTCTTGATTATGTTTTTTAAAAATAAAAGATCGTTTAGAATTAAATATTATTGAATCTTGCTTTAACGATAAATAGTTAAAATATTTTGCATTAATATCTAAATTAATAATAAATTTATTTTTTTCATAATTCTTTACATAATATTTTTCATATTTAATATTTTTATGCAAAGTCACTGTATAATCTAAATCATTAATATATAATGTTATATTAAAAGATTTAATAGAATCAATAACCGTAATTATTTGAGGTTTAATACTGTAATCGCAAAAATAATTAATATTATCATTTATAGTAATCATTACTTTACTAATTAAATTAAGTTCTAATTCATTTTTAAAAACAAAATGAAACTCTTTTTGTGTTTCTTTTAATTCTTTATTTTTAAGTTCATTAACTTCTAAAGGAATATGATCTATATCAATTTCACTTGATAGTAAAATAATGTTTTTATTAATTATTTCATATTTACCTTTAGATATATATTGGTATAAATCATGGCTTTCAAAATAATTATAAGAGGATTTTTTTTAAGTTCTATGCTTGCAACACCTGATGTATATACTCCTATATACTTATTGCATGAAAATAATATAAAAGTTATAAAAAATAAATATAATTTAATATTCTTCATAATTAGTGACTTAATAATCGTTTTATTAATTCATTTTCAGTAGAAAAAGCACCTGATTTATCAAGTCTAAAATAAATACTATAATCCTTATATACTGGTTCTTTTTCTCCGTTAATCTTTAATATATATATCCCCTTAACCCATTGTGTTGTAATATCATTTGCAGAAGTAATTTTGCCAATTGTTGATGAAGAAGGCATTGAAAAAGAAGAATAATAAAATTGTCTTTTATATGCTTCTACTTCATCAGTTAAATCAGCGTATTTAACTCCTCCATCAACAAATTCCAATTTCCCAGCTATGTGTTGAAAAGCATGTTTAGTTTCATGCACCTTATTTGAAAAATTCAAATAATTTATAACAATTGTACCTTCATTATCTTTATTTACAAATCCGATTTTAGAAATTGGACTAAGTCTATTAAAAGTGAAGACTTCACTAGACGATCCTAATTCATCTATTTCATTTTGTGCTTGTTGCATTTCCTTTACACCTGCATCAGCTTCTTCCCATTTTGATAAATATTCCATTTCTGCTTTTCTATCTCCATTAAGTGCTGCTTCATCCATTTTTTTCCCATATTTATCAGCAGATCTTTTGTATTTATTTTCTTTATTTTTAAAGTCTTTTTTCATGGTACTAGCTGTTTGTTCATCAGAACTTTTTTTGAATTTATCACCAAGTAAATCACTAAAAGATAATGGATTATTTCCAAAACAAGCAAAATCACTTATAAAAATCTGTGGTTTTGGGTCCAAGTTCCACCTTCTCCCAATTCTTCCATCATATTCCCAGAAGGTAGCAGTAGTGGTACTTTGGTTGTTGTAAATCTCCTGGTCTTTCTCTTGTCCATTGAATCCGAACCGACACTCGTTTGAGCAAGAATTTGATATGTATTGTGTTGGTTTCAAATACTATATATATTTTGATATTGTGATTTGTAAAAATACGAATTAATTTATTACCAATCTTGCAAAACTATTATTTTGTTTTTATGGCGTTATGGGCAGGGCATTTTGCTTTTCTTTAAGTAATTGCTTTAAATAATACAAATCATCTATTTTTATTTTAAAATGAATGCTCTTTTTTAATCCATTATCATCAAATGTAAATGTACTATACCCGGGATTAAGGCTATTTTCTACATCTAATACAGCAAGTTTTTTATTGTTAATGATACACTCGTTATAACTTACTCCCTTTTCAATATGCTTAGTTGACAGCTTAATATCTTTGTCATTAAAGTCTACACGACCAATAATGCACTTAACTTTAAAATAAAAATTTAAAATAACAAGAGTTAATACAAATCCAATAGAAAAGAGAATTAGTGCTGTATCTTGATCAACTCCTAGTTGTTCATAGAAATTTGGTGTTGAGGACTTTGTGACACCTAATGCAAATAAAGTAAAAGTAATTGTTCCCAAAACAATATACAAACTCTTTAAAAAAATAAACTTAAAATAATTAACTATATTAAAAGTATTATTTTTCATTTTCTTTTCTATTAAAAAAATACCTTCTGCAACAATCTTCTTCGCTAGTATCTATAATAATCATTCTATTTTTACTTAATTTTTCAATCTTAAATTCTTTTTGTCCTATCATTAGCCTGTTTTTATTTATACTATAATTGCTGAATATAGTATCTGCAAAACGAACAAAAATTGCTTTATTCTCTTTTAAAATAGATAGAAAAGTAGTATCATTCCTCCATTTGTCTTCAAATAATAAAGTTTCATCCAACATTTCTTTATTAGTTAATTCAGATTTTACAGAATACCAATTCCCCATAATCTTCTTTTGAGTATCTTGCCCGTATGCACAAATAAATACGCAATTAACTAAAAACAATAAAATTGTTATTTTAATTTCACTTTTTTGTTTTATTATCTTTTTCATTAAAATGATCCTTTATTTGCTTATTAATATCGCTATTTATTTGTTTGAAATTTTTATTATAATAATCTGCCGCTGCTTCTTGACCTGATTCTGTTGTTAAATCAAAGTTTTTAAAATGTTTATCTCTTAAAGATTCATAAGTAATATTTAAAGCTTGCTCAACTCTTTTGGAATCATAATTCTTGTTTTGCAAATGTAACAAAGAAGAGTTTGAAATATTTATGTGAGTTTTTGCAAATACTACCGAAGCATATTTAAATGTTGCATCTTCTAAGAACTCTTCTTTTGTTACATCAGAAGTTATTTCTTTTGTAATATCTATAGCAGTCATAGTATTACCTAAAGTTTTTGCAACATTTTTAAAACCTAGTTCGCCTTTTGGGCTTGCTGCTTTTGCTGCACCACCTGCAAGTGTAGCACCACCTCCAACTAAAGCCGTTCCTGTACCAAATGCACTTTGATTATATGTAACATCGGCCAAATTTGCTGCTGCTCCTATATATCCAGTACATGCAAATAAAATATTTTTACTAATATTTATTGATTTTCTGTCATTTGTAGTTATTCTAAAAACAGTGACGCCTAAAGAAGTTTTTCTCGCTTTGCCCGTAAATTGTCCGTTTTCAGGGCTTTCTCCGTTTTCGTCAACGTTCCAAATAGGGTTATTATCAGCAAATAGATATGAACTTAAACTTGTAAAATCTCTCCATTTAGGATCGATAGATAAAAATCTCCCAATCCTCGGATCATAAATTCTGGCACCAAAATCTAAGCTGTTTCCAGTGCCTTTTACTTCATCATCCTTTTCTTTCCCGTTAAATCCGAATCTATACTCAGAACTGTTATAGTTTCTACTATTCATTGCCATACCGAACGGATAATAATCCATACTTGCAATAAGTGTAGCTTTGTAAGCTTTAATAGTGTCATTCCCTGAGAAAACAAGGGGTGTTTTTTTATCGGTAAATATTGTTAACACATTTCCAAGGTGGTTGCTTATTTCGTAACGTTTGGCTACAACCTCACCCCCGCCTCTCCTAAAAGGAGAGGTGCTACTGTACTGGAAATGTGATATATTGGTGCGTTGTAGCAAGCTTAAATTTTTTACAAATGTATGAAAGTTTCTTTAACCCAGATTCCGCAATAGGAAAAAAAAGATTATTTTTACATCAAAATCCTAATGCGTAGCATTAGAAAAAAAACGCTTATGGAATTTGAGATATCCTATACCA
>Ga0247840_10001712_pt1 | contig 41902 bp, 42 predicted proteins | sample LaCruzMarch2015__FD_192404 | JGI IMG/M metagenome (GOLD analysis project Ga0247840, IMG submission 192404) | Freshwater microbial communities from meromictic Lake La Cruz, Castile-La Mancha, Spain - LaCruzMarch2015_17m | ecosystem: Environmental > Aquatic > Freshwater > Lake | place: Spain... | reverse complement strand
CGACAACGACATCGCGGTATCCAACGGAAACAAGATCATCTCGGTGCAAAATACCAATGTGTTCCGCTATGACGCCAACACCTGGACCAGCCTGGGTTCTGTGAGCCTCTCAGCTTTCTTTCAGCCCCTCCTGAACCTGCAGTCAAAATATGACCCCAAAGTCATCTATGACCCCATCGAGGACAGGTTCATCCTGCTCACCCTTGCCGGCTATACCAGCAATACCAGCAGCATCCTGCTGGGGTTCTCGCAAAGCAATGACCCCATGGGCGCCTGGAACTTATACTCCCTGCCGGGTAACCCACTCAATGATACGCTATGGACTGATTTCCCGATGATCTCACTCACCAACAATGAATTGTTTATCACCGTAAACCACCTCTTCAACAACATGCCCTGGCAGACGGGTTTTAAACGGACGGTGATCTGGCAGCTGAAGAAAGCCAATGCTTACCAGGGGCTTCCGCTGGAGCTGCTGCTGAGTTACGACATCAATTACAACAACAAGCCTTTGCGCAACCTTTGTCCTGTCAGGGGCGGAAGTACTTTGTATGGACCGGATATGTATTTCCTCTCTGAACGCAACCTTCAGGCCACCAACGACACTGTTTTCCTGGTCCATCTGCTGGATACCATTGGCGCTCCGGGCTATGCCATCACGGTCACACCCATCATCTCCGACATTGCGTATTTCATGCCGCCCAATGCCAACCAGCCAACCAGCACCGGGACGCTGGCCACCAATGATTCCAGGGTCTTAGGCGCGATTTATGAGGATGGGATGATACAGTATGTCCAGAATACCCTGGATACCCTCACAGGCCATTCTGCTGTCATCCATGGCCTGATCTCGAACCTGGGGGATAGCTTACCTGTCATCCAGGCTCATTTGCTCTCAGATACCCTCCTGGAGTTTGGATACCCCAACCTGGCTTATGCCGGGGCCGGACCGGGAGATACCACCACCTTTATCTCCTTCCTGCACGCAGCTTCTACTGTGGCACCGGGCTTTTCTGCAATGAGCTGGTCGGGAAGCAGGTATTCGCCTTTGCTGAATGTGATGGCTGGTCAGAGTTATATCAATGTCCTGACGGGTGGCGAACGCTGGGGCGATTATACCGGCTCCCAGCGAAAATACAACAACAGCGGCGAAGTCTGGATCAATGGGATGTATGGCAAAACCAACCACCAGCATGCTACCTGGATCGCACAATTGGGTACTGACATTAGCCTGGCAATTCCAGCAGCCCTACAACCCACGACAGAAGTTTATACTTATCCAAACCCCTTCCTCGATCGTTTTGAAGTGGTCTTTACCCTCGAAAAAAGCGAAGTGCTGAAGTTTTGCCTCTACGACATGCAAGGCAGGCTGATCAGGGTTTTGCTTCACGACAAAGTAAAAGCAGGCTCCAGCCGGTTCAGCTTTTCAGGAGATGCTTTGGCCAGGGGGACTTATTTGCTGAATATCAATGCCAATGACAGGCTGATCACCAGCAAAAAGATTGTTAAGAAGTAAAAGCGATTGTCAAATTCGGTGTTGTCGGGAATTTGGGCTGGGTTTACTGAATTCAGTTTCAACCTGCCCTCTTGCATGAAGTGTGCAGCTTTTTTAGCTGTGATTATCTTTGTGGTTCTCCTTCAGCAGCGGCTGTCGGACTGTCGTATTGCAAAACCCCGATTTTATACAGGTATTCCGGCGCAAAATCTGCGCCATTGGGCCATTCCAGGGTGTTAAAGGATGTTTTGAAGTTCCTGAAATAGGCCATGTCCCTGAGTGGCTCAAACATGATCCCTGACAAGCTGTCTTTTAAATCAACGAGCTTGGTCTTCCCATCCGAAAAAGTGATCAGAACAACATAGTCCTTTTGATATTTGGCTTGTTTTACTTCTATAAACATGGTCATTAATTTAAAGGCTCAATTTTACTGAGTGGTTTTCCGGCACATGCATGTTTCCAATTTTCTGCAAGTTCTGCCTGATGTGTTTGCATCCATTCAATTGAGATTTAAGGCTCTTTGTGGCATTTCTCCTCTAACCACATGATCTTCGAGCGTAACAAGTATTTTGTAATCTCCATACCAGGCATGGAAATGAGGAGGATCATGATCCAGGAAGTTCATGAAAATGATAATCCCATAAAACCTGCAAATTTCTGGCATGTCTGTCTTTGGTTTTCAAATGCAAAATAACGAATTATACTGGCTAAAGTCAATGTGGTATTTATGCACATCCATTTATCCTTAAGCACAATAGATAATGTAGCCCACGAAACTTGGCAATAGGCTTTCAGCACTTAAACGTGTAAATTTTTAGATCGGAAGTGTAGATGTCAGAAGCCTAAAACTCCTGCGGCAGTGCCTTCATCTGCTCCAGCGTAAACACAGGACCATCCTTGCAAACGAAGACTTTCCCGATGTTACAGCGGCCACATTTGCCAAAGCCGCATTTCATGCGGTTTTCCAGGGTGGTGAAGACGGAGGTGTCGCCAAAGCCGTATTTCTCGAGCACAGGGAAGGTGTATTTGATCATGATCGGAGGGCCGCAGACGATGGCGATGGTATTCTCCGACTTGGGCGCGATCTTGTCGAGGATAGTCGGAACAAAGCCGATCTCACCTGTCCATGCCGGGCTTTCTCCACCCGGGTCGACGGTGACGACGAGGTTCACATCCGGGCGGTTTTTCCATTCTTCCAGCTCTTCTTTGTAAACGAGGTCATCTTCGCATTTGGCACCATACAGGATGGTTATGTCTTTGAACTTGTCGCGCAGGTCGAGGCAGTTCCAGATGACGCAACGCATAGGCGGCAGGGCGATCCCTCCTGCGATGAACAGCAGGCTCTTGCCATACCACTCCTCGATGGGGAAAACATTGCCATAAGGCCCGCGGAAACCGACGGTGTCGCCAACATCGAGGCTGGCCAGGGCGGAGGTCACACGACCTGCCTGGCGGAAGGTACATTCGATATAGCCTTCACGGGTAGGAGAGGAGGCAATACAAAAGGTGGACTCTCCCTCGCCGAAAGCGGTATATTCTCCGAATTGCCCGGCTTTGAAGGAAAATTGTTTGCCCTCTTCTTCATTGACGAAGCGAAGGCGGAAGGTCTTGACGAAAGGTGCCTCAACGGTCACCTTTTCGATCTTCATCTGGTAGGGAATGTAGATATTGTCGTTTTCCATGACTATGCCTCTGCTATGCTAACCATATGTTCACTAAGATTCATGTCGACGGGGCAGGCACGGCTGCAACGTCCGCAGCCAACACAACCGACGAGGCTGAGCCTGTCGGGCATATAGCTGAATTTATGCAAGACACGCTGACGCCAGCGCTGGCTCTGCACTTCCCGGGGATTATGTCCTGAAGTGTGGAGGGTGAAGAGGCCGAAGCCGCAACTGTCCCAACAACGGACGCGATGGCCATTGCTGCCGGCCGACTCATCCTGTATGTCGAAACAGGCACAGGTAGGGCAGACATAGGCACAGGCGCCACAGCCGATACAACGTAAGGATTGTTCCAGCCAGATGGGATGCTCAAACATGCCGGTGGCTTTTTTCACCGTCTCGGCAACATCAAACTTCACTGGTACTTCGGTCAGGTATTTTGTCTTGTCTTCTCCGCTGTCGGGGCCGAAAAGACCTGCGTATTTGTCGTAAAGGGCTTTGCCTTTTTCTGTCACGATTTCTGCAATGAAATCACCCTTGCCCATGCGGGTCAGCAGGATGTCGCTGCCATGGGTGCTGCCGGGGTGTCCGTTGACAGAAGTACAAAAACAATTGGCATCATGGCTGCTGCAGCTCATCCCGATCAGGGTGGTGAGCGCCAGGCGTTCCATATAAAGCGTGTCCTTGGTGTCCCAGGTGAAGATGGCAGTGAGGCTGTCGAAGCCGGCTGCGTCGCATGGACGGGCGCCAATCAGCACCACCTCAGGGTAATTCTTGACAGGAGCTTCCTGGTCGACGAAGAACTGGGTGACGTGATAATTGAACAAGCGTTCGATTTTGGGAAAAGCTACATCTTTCGGTGACTGGGTGGTGGCGATGTATTCATCCGTCATCTCCGCCAGTGTATGCAAGGGCTCGAAAACAACGAGATTGTCTTTCTTCTGGGGGCCTATCACCACTGCGCCATTGCCATTGAGTTGTTCAATGAGTGTTGCGAGGGAAGCTTTGCTGAGTGATCTTTTTTCGGTTTCCATGGCTTAGCGGATGAAGGTTTCTTTGTCGTCGGCTTTGTACGATGACAACAGGGAATCCATGCTGGCACTGGTCCCGGCAACAACGTTAAAATCTTCTTTGACATCTTCCACACCTTTGAAGGTGAGGAGGTGGGTGGGGATTTCGAGGGGGCAGGCACGGCCACATTCGCCACAGTTGATACAACGGCCGGCGAGGTGCATGGCGCGCAGGAGGTGCCATTCTACGTTGCCCAGTTCGTTTGCAGCAATCGGTATCCATTGGGGTGCGTTGACTTCCACGAAGCAACGGGTACAATAACACATCGGGCAGGAAGCACGACAGGCATAGCATTTAAAACAGGGGCTGAGTTGTTCCAGCCAGAAGTCCCAGCGGCCTTCCAGTGTCATGCCTTCCAGTTTGTCCAGGATGGCTTTGTCTTTCGCAGGGATGCCGAAGTCCTGTGTCTTCAGGTAGGCTTCCATGGCGGCGAAGTCGGCGATCTCGACATATTTCCCTTCAGGGCTGACACCCAGCACCAGGACTTCATCCTGTGTCAGCTGGTATTCAGAAGCAACTTGTAAGATGCTGCGCATCACGGGCGTAGTGGCGACAATCGCCTTTTTGCCCATGTGTTTGATTTCGTGTTTCAGCAGGTATACGGCGAGGTTCTGTTCGCAACGTCCGTCGAAAATGAGCTTTTCAGCATCTTCAGCTTTACGCGGAAAGATGGCCCTTACTTTGCCTGCTGTTCCTTCGCCATAGCCGATGACGACATCGACGGCATGGCTCTCAAGGAGTTCTTTGGCTTTTTTGCGGATATCATCCATGGTTCACCTCCTTTGCCAGGGGTTTTAAGGCAGCTTTGTGGTAGTTTTCATAGGGGCCGAGTTGTCTGACCTCTTCTACTGTGTTGTTAACGATCTGGGCCCATTTTGCGCCCTCGGCAGCCGATACCCAGGACCATACGATCCTGTTGTGGTCGATGCCGGTGAAGTCCAGGAGTCTTTTGAATACCATCCAGCGTCGGCGGGCATGGAAATTGCCTGATGTATAGTGGCAGTCATTGGGATGACAACCAGAGATGATCACACCATCAGCGCCGTTACCAAAGGCCTTGAGAATCAGCATGAAGTCGATCCTCCCGGTACAGGGAAAGCGGATAATCCTGACGTTGGGGGCGTATTTGATACGGCTTGTGCCTGTCAGGTCAGCCCCGGCGTAAGTACACCAGTTGCAGACGAAGGCAACAACTTTGGGTTCGAAATCAGCCATAGTACCGTGAGTTAGTGTAGTGTCTTATTAAAAAAATCAAGCTTACTTGTTGATAAACCGCCAGTAACGGTTGTCGATGCGGTCGGTGTATTGGTTCCAATAGGCAGGGGTGATAATTCTGCCATCAGCATGGTAAAGTTTACGGGCATAAATGGCAATAACAGGATTGAAGACCAGGTCTGTTACGCCCAGGGTATAGGTTGCGGGAAGGCCATCTTCTGTTTTCGCAGCATCCACCTTTACTTCAAAGTGATTCGAAAGCAGCAGATCTTTTAAAAAGTTCATGCGGGTTTCTGTGATGCCTGCTTCAACGACAGTGCATCGCACTCCTTCTATTTCGGCAATTACGTGTTTTCCCTTCGTTAGTCCAGCCATATGATAAGTGTAATTATGCGTTCAAAAATTTATTCAAAAAATCCCTTATAAAACTCCGTATGACAGACTCAGGATGTATTCCCAGATCGGGCTGGCAAAACCTACGATGACCATGCCGAAGACACACATGGCAAGACCCATTTTGGTGTAGGCATCACTGGAGAAATGCGCAATAGGCTCATCATTTTTGTTGATGAACATGGCTTTCACCACGAGGAGGTAATAATACAAGGAGATGATGGTATTCAGTACAGCAATGGTCAGCAGCCAGTAGAAGCCTTCTTTGGCAGCAGCTGTAAACAGGAAGAATTTCCCGAAGAAGCCTGCCACAGGAGGAATCCCGGCCAGTGAGAACATCGCCAGCATCAGGGTCAGCGAAAGCGCAGGATTGGTGCCATATAAGCCGTCGTAGTCATCCATGTTCTCCTTGCCATTGGTGGCATTGCTGATGGCAGCCACAACACCGAAAGCACCGAGATTGGAGAAAATGTAAACCAAAGCATAATACACGACAGAGGTCATCCCGATGTCATTGCCACCCATGATACCCAGGAGGATAAAACCTGCCTGTGAGATGGAGGAAAAGGCCAGGAAGCGTTTCATGTTTTTCTGACGGATGGCGAAGAGGTTACCGATTGTCATGGTCAAAGCAGATGTGATCCACAAAACATCCTGCCACAAAGGCTTGATGGAGCCAAAGACCGTGTACAACATGATCGTAAAGATGAAGGCTGCTGCACCTTTGGAGATGACACTCAGATAGGAAGTGACATTCACAGGAGATCCTTCGTAAACATCGGCTGTCCACAGGTGGAAAGGAACGATGCTGATCTTGAAGGCCATGCCGGTGAAGAAAAAGATGAAGGCCAGCACCTGTATCGGGCTGCCTGCATAAGCAACACTGACCTGGTCGAAATAGATAGAGCCGATGGTGCCATACAACATGGAGATACCATACAGCAAGATCCCTGACGAAAGGGCAGAGGACAGCAGCAGCTTGATCCCGGCTTCGGATGACTTGTTGCTGTAACGATCGAAGGCAGCCAAAGCAGCCACAGGAATCGTTGCCAGTTCAAGACCCAGGTAAAACATCAGGAAGTCACCCGAAGAGATCATGAAGTTCATACCAATCAGGGTCGACAGCATCAGGATGTAGAATTCTGCGATCTTGTTGTGGTTGTCTTCATGTTTCAGCCAGCGGGCACTCTGCATAAACACGATGAACACCCCGATATTCAGGACATTCTTCATGAGAATCTGCAGTTCTGACGATTTATACATCCCGCCGAACAAAGTGCCTGTCGGTCCCGGGATAAACCCGATCAGGGTTACCGCGAGAAACAGGACCAGCGTAAGCGGCCGGATAAACAACTTATTATCTTCTTTCGTGAAGATCTCAGCGCAGAGGACAATCACCGCTATCAGGGTTAACAGGAGCTCGTGGCGCATCAAAAGAAAATCTTCTAACCTCATGTATTCTGGTATTAAAGGGTTCGTTTTTGTTAAGGAATCAGGGTGACCATATCAAGGCGTTCAACGATAGGGCCAAGGCTGACCGAAATCATGTCTGACAACCACAGTGGTGCAAGTCCAATCGCGGCAATACCAACGATCAGGGTTCCAACACTGAGTTTCTCAAACCATTTGGCATCTTCTAATTCATGATACCAGGGCTCGCGTACGGGGCCGAAAATCAGCTGACCCACAACACGTAAAATATACACCGCCGTGATTACGATGGAGGAACAGGCAATGATGGTAGCCACACGGTGGAATGTGTCGGTATGTTGCCATGAACCTACGAAAACCAACATTTCAGCAACGAAACCGCTGAAACCAGGGAGACCTAAGGAAGCAAGACCACCGATTACATAAGCAACACCCAGGAATGGGATAACGCGCATCAGTCCGCCCATCTCCATGATGTTGCGGGTGTGTGTACGGCCGTAAATCATGCCGATCAGGGCGAAGAAAAGGGCTGTCATGATACCATGTGAAAGCATTTGCATGATCGCACCATTCATCGCGGTCTTGTTCATCATCAGCAAAGCAAAGAGGACGAGTCCGCAATGGCTCACAGAAGAATAAGCGTTGATGTATTTCAGGTCCTTCTGCATGATGGCGCCGAAAGCACCGTAAACAACACTGATTGTCGTCAGTACCAGGAAGATCCAACCCAGTTCATGGGCAGCCTCTGGTAAGAGGAACATCGCGACGCGGAAACAACCATAGCCTCCGAGTTTCATCAGAACTCCGGCATGTAACATAGAAACAGCGGTAGGTGCTGAAGAGTGGCCATCAGGTGACCAGGTGTGTAGTGGGAACATAGCACCCAGGATTCCGAATCCGATGAACAGGAAGGGGAAGAAGAACTTCTGTGTCTCGACAGGGATATGAACCTTGGCAATTTCTAGAATGTTATAAGTCAGTAGCCCGCCATCCGGTGAGGAATTGAAATAAAGGCCGAGCAAACCGACGACCAGCAGGGCAGAGCCGCCCATCAGCATCAGCGTCAGCTTCATGGCTGAATATTCCTTGGGACCACTTCCCCAGATACCAATCAGGATGTACATCGGGATCACCGCGAGTTCATAAAACAAGAACATCGTGAAAAGGTCGGTCGTGATAAAGAACCCGAATACCCCGCCTGCAAGCAGGATCAGGGAGATGAAGAACTCTTTCTGCCTGTATTCCACTTCCCAGGAAGCAAAGATACCGGTGAACACCACGATGGCTGTCAAACCAAGCATGGCAACAGAAATTCCGTCAACACCGATGGTATAGCGGATGTTAAAACTCGGATACCAGATGTAATCGGCGACAAAAAGGAATTCAGATAAGTTACCTGCTTGTCTTTCTGCAAGATATCTCAGGATGACGACAGCGGCCAATACCATGGAAACAGAGGAGCCGGCAGCGGCTATCCACCTTACCTGGTTGTGATTCCGCGCAAAGACAATGCCAACAATTGTCAGTATCGGTACAACTATAAATAATGTTAAAAAGTCCATCTATCGCTTTGTTAATTTGTCCATAAATAAATGAAAACCAAGGCCAAAGCCAATGCGCCGGTCACGAAAATGAAACCGTATTTCTGTAACTGTCCGGATTGGAAACCGCGGATCTTATAGGAAACCAGGTTTGTCATTCCGGCTGTGCCATTCATGAAACCATCGATCACATGACGGTCAAACCAGGCAATGGGGCGTGCTACATAACCAAAGATGATGACTTTGGTGACGAAGAGGTAAACTTCATCAATATAGAACTTATGATATGACCAATTGTAGAGATATTTGAGTGAATCAGCCATTTTCTGCGGCAGGTTGCCAGGCTTTTTGTACATCACCCAGGCACCCATGATGCCGAGGATCCCGATGAGGACAGAGGGAATGGCAATGGTTAAATCAACATGTGCAGTGAAAGCCATTCCATCAGAGGTAACGAGCTTGGTGAAAGGAACAAATCCGGCGAGGATAGAAGCCACTGCCAGGAACATCAAAGGCAATGACATCGTAAGCGGAGCTTCGTGCGGTGTGTGGTGATAATGCCTGTCTTCTCCCCAGAATACGGTGAAATAAAGACGGAACATATAGAAGGCGGTCAGACCGGCTACGAAATATTCAACAGCGAATAAAATTTTGTTGTGGTGAAAAGCGGCCACCAGGATTTCGTCCTTGCTCCAGAATCCGGAGAGAGGGGGTAAACCTGCGATGGTCAAACAGGCAATCAGGAAGGTGATGTGGGTGATGGGCATATACTTGCGCAAACCGCCCATTTCATTCATCACATTGGTGTGAACTGCATGGATGATAGAACCTGCTCCAAGGAAGAGCAGTGCTTTAAACATGGCATGGGTGAAGAGGTGGAAGTTGGAAGCCATAAAGCCCAGACCTTCTTCTTCGCCATAGCCTGAAACCCCGAGGGCAAGCATCATATAGCCGATTTGCGAAAGTGTCGAAAAGGCCAGAACCCGCTTGATGTCGAGTTGTGTACAGGCGATGACAGCCGCAAACAAGGAGGTAAAACCGCCGATGTAACCGATCATCTCCAGCGCACCTGGTGCAGAGAAATGGAACATGGGGAACAAACGTGCAACGAGATACACACCGGCCACAACCATGGTAGCAGCATGGATGAGGGCTGACACAGGGGTCGGGCCTTCCATCGCATCCGGCAGCCAGATGTGTAAGGGGAACATCGCTGATTTACCGGCACCGCCCATAAAGATCAGAGACAAAGCCCAGGTCATAATGGAGATCCCCATAAAAGTCGAAGTCCCTTGACGCATGGCTTCACCATTCACATCGGTGAGTGCTACAAAGTCGAAAGTCTTGGTGATGAACGACAAAATCAGGATGCCAAGCAGGAAGCCCAGGTCGGCAAAACGTGTCACGATGAAGGCTTTCTTAGAGGCCGCTACTGCTGATGGTTTCTGGTAATAGAAGCCGATCAGGAGGAAGGAAGAAACCCCGACAAGTTCCCAGAAGATGTACATCTGGAAAATGTTGGTGGCTACGACCAAACCCAGCATAGAGAAGGTAAACAAGGACAAGAACGCAAAGAAACGGTGGAAGCCGCGCTCGCCGTGCATATACCCAATGCTGTAAAGGTGAACCATAAAGGAAACTGTCGTCACAACGACAAGCATCATGGCAGCAATCGGATCCAGCAATACGCCAAGGTCGATGTGCAGCTTGTCTGTAAAGTTCAACCACCTGACGTTGAAGGCGATGATCTTCTCATAGGTCTCGCCAACCTTGCCTTGTACAAAGAAGTACTGGTAAGCGATTACCATGGAAAGTATCCAGATCACGCCCAATGCCAGTGTCCCCAGGATGCCCGAAACCAGTGGTTTGAATTTATGCCCAAACATCCCGATGATCAGAAACATCATCAGTGGAATGAGTGGGATCCAAATGCTAATACTAAGGTCTATCATAGTGTATGTTTAATTTCTTGCGTCAGGATTAATACTTCATTTCATCTACATCCTCAACGTTGATCGTTGTGAAATGCCTGTAAATATTGATGATGATGGCGATGGCAACAGCAGCTTCCGCGGCAGCGACAGCAATCACGATAAGGGCAAAGAACTGTCCCTCGAATTTGTCAGGGTGCAAAAATTTGTTGAAAGCAACAAAATTGATGTTGACACTGTTGAGGATGAGCTCCACCGACATCAGGATGGTGATGAGGTTGCGACGGGTGAGGAAGCCATAGATCCCGACAAAGAACATGATCGTCGAAAGGATCAGAAAATAGGACAGGGGTATTCCGTTTAATGTCATCATAATTCTCTTGTTTTACTTTTCTTGGCAATGACGATAGCTGCGATCATGGCAGCGAGTAGCAGGACTGAAATAACCTCAAAAGGCAGTGCATATCCGTTTTCTCCATAATTCAACAGGCTGCGCCCGATGGCTTTCATGTCGATCTCCGCAGGAGTCACTTCGCGTAGCAGGAAGTCGGTTTGTAAGATGGTGGCGATACAAAGGATTATACCCGCCAGGGCTGCCAGGGCAGAAAAGGCGATCTTACGGAGTTCTACTTTCTCGAATTTCTCGCTGATGTTACTCGTGAGCAGGATGGAGAAGATGATCAGGACGACGATGCCCCCGGCATAGACCGTGAGCTGGACAGCAGCCAGGAACTGGTAATTCAGCCAGAAGTAAATACCTGCTGTGGCAACCAGTACAAAAAGAAGGAAGACGGCTGCTCTGAGGATACGGCGACTGGTGACGGTCAGGATCGAAAATAAGACGATCACCGCACCCAAAATGGCAAACATGATTTGATTCTGTTCCATTATTCTACTCCCTCCATGAGTTTGGAATCGGGTTTGTTTAATACTTTGGTCAGCAGGGAACGATCAAAAACAGCATGCTCAAAGGTTTGACCCCAGGCCAGTGCATTCGACGGACAGGTCTTGATGCACAGCTCACAGAAAGTACACATATCAAGGTGATAGATGTGCTTGTCGATGAGGCGTTTCTTTTTGCCTTCTTCGTTCACGATTGACTTAGAAATGACTTCGATGGAACCGTTCGGACAGTTCATTTCGCAAATCCCGCAACCTGTGCACTTGTGCTCATTGTTTGCGTTATGCGGCATGGTGACTTCCCCTTTGAAGTTGTCGAACATCTTCAAGGTTTTGCGGTTCTCGGGGTATTGTTGGGTCACGATTTCACCCGGATGAGTGAAATAATACCCGGTTACGCTCATCCCCTTGAGGAGAGAGGTTACCCCCTTGTATATACCTGATAAATAGTTAAATAATCCCATAGTTTATTTTACAAAGTGCCAACCCATGAGTACGATAAAGGCGGTGATAAGAATGTTGACCAGGTTGATCGGGAGCAGGTACTTCCACTCCAGGGTGAGGATCTGGTCGATTCTGAGACGGGGGAAGGTCCATTTGAACCACATCATAAGGAAAATGATGACGATGGTCTTTCCCAAAAACCAGAAGAAGGGCGGGATAAAGTCCATGACGTGGTTAAATCCGTCCATTCCCGAAATATGAAAGGGCATCCAGCCTCCCCAGAATACAGTGGCAGCAATCGAAGCTACGATGAACATATTCATGTATTCGGCCAGGAAGAAGAAGGCGAATTTGATACCGGAATATTCTGTGTGGAAACCTGCAGTCAATTCTGATTCTGCTTCTGCAAGGTCGAAAGGTCCGCGGTTGGTCTCGGCTGTGGCTGCGATCATATAAATCACGAAGGCGATGACCACCGGGATATGCCCTGTGAAGATCAGCCAGCCATTGGCCTGGGCTTCCACGATACCACTGAATTGCAGGGTGCCGATGAAGATACAGGGCGTTAGCAGTGACAAGCCTACGCTGAGTTCATAACTGACGATCTGTGCACCACTGCGCATCGCACCAATCAGGGAGTACTTGTTGTTACTGGACCAGCCTGCCAGCAGGATGCCGATGACACCCAGGGAAGAAACCGCCAGTAAATAAAAGATCCCGATGTTGAAATCGATGGCATGCAGTCCTTTCCCGAAAGGGATCGTGGCAATTGCCATGAAAGAGGCAATGATCACGATAAAAGGAGCCAGGGTGAAAAGGAATTTGTCTGCTTTCCTGATGGTCACCAGCTCTTTCATCAAAAGCTTGATGAAGTCGGCGATGGTCTGGAAGATGCCGTATGGACCAACCCTGTTCGGACCGACGCGGCACTGCATGAAGGCGCAGACCTTACGTTCGGCATAGACCAGGACCAGGCCTACCAGAGCATAAAACAGCAGGAAAACAAGCCCGATGATCGTGAGCTCTGTGATCAGGGCCCAGCCGGGTGACATCACAGACCTTAGCCATTGGTCGATGGCTTGGTTGAATGCGGTAAAATCGTAAATACTAAATGACATATCGTTGTTTTACTCTTTTTTATATTCTTTTATCTGTTGCTGATTATCTGTCCATGTCGGGGATCACAAGATCCAGTGAGCCTCCGATGGCGATAAGGTCAGCGATTTTGAAGCCTTTCGACAGGTGATGAACAGCGCCCAGGTTGCAATAATTCGGTGAACGGAATTTGATGCGGTAAGGACTCTTGTCGCCTGTACTTACAATGAAGACAGAAAACTCTCCACGGGCTGCTTCGACGCGCTGCATGTATTCTCCTTCGGGGAGTTTGATGACAGCTTTCATCTTGGCCTGGTAGTCTCCATCAGGGATGTTGTCGATGAGTTGCTCAATGATGTTCATTGATTCCCACATTTCGTCCATCCTGACTTTGTAGCGTGAGAAGGTATCACCTTCAGTATAAAGTGGTTCTGTGAATTTTACTTTGTCGTAAGCAGCATAGGGATGATGTTTTCTGACATCACAGGAAAATCCTGAACCCCTGCCTGCAGGACCAGTAAAGCCGAAACTGACGGCATCTTCTTTGGTCATCAGGCCGATCTTCTTGGTACGTTCCTGCATGATGATATTGCCTGTCAGCAGTGTATCATATTCCGGAAGTTTTTTCCTGAAATAGGTAAGGAAGTCCTTCACCCTTTGCTTGAAATTGGGGTGGATGTCTTTCATCAGTCCACCAGGGCAGTAATAGCTGTGCAGCAGGCGTGATCCGCAGCTTTCTTCAAAAATGTCGAGGATCTTTTCACGATCTCTCAAGCCATAGAAGTAGCAAGTCAGAGCGCCCATGTCCATGCCGAAGGCACACCACCACAACTGGTGAGAAGCGATGCGGTTCAGCTCATCCATGATGGTACGGATGTATTGAACACGTTCCGGTACTTCAACCCCGAGTGCTTTCTCGATGGTCATGCATAAGGCGTGGTTGTTGATGTGGGCACTGAGGTAATCAAGCCTGTCGGTGAGGTGAACGATCTGGGGATAAGTCATCTTCTCGCTCATCTTCTCGATGCCGCGGTGGATGTATCCCAGGTGAGGTTCTACTTTGTCAACAGTTTCTCCTTTGAGGGAGACAACAAACCGCAACACGCCGTGGGTCGACGGATGCTGAGGCCCCATGTTGATGGTGTATTCCTGTTGCTCTAAATAAGGTGTCTTAGTATCTGTCATGGCTTAGCGTTCAATGATGTTAACCTCGTCAACATAGTCCTTGCGAAATGGATGGCCAATATTGTCAGAAATTTCGTCCAGGAACATCCTGCGCATGTCGGGATGGTTCTTGAAGTTGATTCCGAAGAAGTCATACACCTCGCGTTCGTGGAAGTTAGCACCTGCATACAAGTCGCATAGTGACTCGATTTCAGGGTTTTCACGTGTGGGGATGATGGCTTTCAGGACGACAATGTGATGGAATTCTGTGGATTCCAGGTGATAGATCACAGCCATCTGGTTTTTCTCCAGGTAATCGATGCCTGTCAGGTTGAAAAGGTAGTCGAAAGCGGTGTCAGCACCTTCTTTCAGGCCTTTGCAGATGGCATGGATTTTACGGTAGGGAACGCTGGCGGTGAGGTACTGCCCGGTTTCTACGAATTCTGTATCTGAGGCAAGTGCTTGTATCTTGCTTTTTAATGCTTCGTTGTTCATCATAACTGCTTGTTATTTCTCATGGGGAAGAGGTCCTTCTGACAATGCTTTTTCCCAGTCTTTCTGGACTGTGAGGGATTCACCCTTGATTTTGCGTTGCAGCTGCATGACGCCATACAAAAGGGCTTCCGGTCGGGGAGGACAACCCGGGATGTAGACATCCACCGGGATGACATGCTCAACACCACGGATTACGCTGTAGGTATTGTAAAAGAAAGGTCCACCGGAAACGGCACAGGCACCCATGGCAATGACATACTTAGGGTCAGCCATCTGGTCATAGAGACGTTTTAAAACGGGAGCCATCTTTCTTACGATGGTGCCGGCAACCACGATGACGTCGGCCTGACGCGGTGTGGCACGGTAAACCTCGATGCCGAAACGCGCAAAGTCGTGACGGGAGGCACCTGCTGCCATCATCTCGATACCACAACAACTGGTGGCAAAGGTCAGCGGCCAGATCGAGTTCGACCTGCCCCAGTTGACGATGTCGTCGATGGTGGTCATCATGACGCTGCCACCGGTTTGTTTCAGGAGTTCCAGGGTTTCATTGTCCAGGAAATCCGTTTGCTTCATTGATTTAATCTTTATTCCCATATCAGCGCTTTTTTCTTCCATGCATAAGCTAATCCAAGACCCAGGATAAAGAAAAAGATCAGGATCTCTACAAAACCGACCATGCCAAGCTCACGCATGACAACAGCCCAGGGGTATACAAATACCGTTTCAACATCAAAAATCAGGAAAAGAATGGCGAAGAGGTAATATCCGATGTTGAACTGCAGCCATGACAGGCCTTTGGTGGGAATACCACATTCGTAAGTCTCCGATTTCTGCGGGTTATCCGACTTCTGAGGCACCAGGCTCGAGAAAATAATCGCTGCTCCCACCAGCACGACGGCTACGATGAAGAACAGGATCAGGGATTCATTGTTAAGACTCATAGTTTATGTTTCTATTAGCTGGTTATTATTCATTCAATAAGGCGACAACCTCAGCATACATCTGATGGTTGGTGTATCCGAAAATGTCGATGGATTTGGAACGGCACAAGGCAACACAGGTTCCACAGCCCTGGCAGAGACCCGGGTTGATCTTTGCCAATGTCTTGATGAGCTTTCCACTCCTGTCTTTGATTTCTTCTTTTTCGATGGCCTGGTAAGGGCAAACGGGCTGGCACATAAAGCATCCCACGCAGGTGGAATACAGCGGGCCGGGGAAACGGTTGACCGTAGCCACCAGGGGATCGCGGGTGAGCTCGTCTTTGCTGAACAGCCCGATGACTTTGGCGGCAGCGCCGGAGGCAGCGGAAACAGATTCCGGGATGTCCTTGGGCGCCTGGCAGGCACCTGCGAGCATGATACCTGCGGTGTTGGTTTCCACAGGTTTCAGCTTGGGATGGGCTTCTGCGAAGAATTTGTGCTGGTCATAGCTCACATGCATCGTCTGTGCAAGCAGTTCTGCGCCTTTGCTGGCGACAGCTGCAGTGGCAAGAACAACCATGTCGGCTTCGATTTCTACCGGCATACCATTTAATAAGGTGTCGGCGCCTTTTACGAAAAGCTTGCCGTTTTCTTCATAAATGCGGGATACACGGCCACGGACATATTGTGCACCGTCTTCGGTGATGGCACGGCGGACAAACTCCTCATACATTTTGCCTCCCGCACGGATGTCCATATAAAATACGGTGGCTTCGCCTTCATGCACTTTGTGCTTGTACAGCATCGCATGTTTGGCGGTATACATACAACAGATCTTGGAGCAATATTCGATGCCTTTGGCTGGGTCACGGGAGCCGGCACAGGCAATAAAGACAATCTTTTTCGGGATCGTGCCATCAGAAGGACGGCGGATTTCTCCGGCTGTCGGGCCTGAGGCAGAAGCGAGGCGTTCGAATTGCAATCCGTCGATGACATCTTTGTAGCGGCCATAGCCATATTCAGGGAAGAAATCGGTCTTTTTGATGTCGAAGCCAGTAGCAAGAACCACTGCACCTACTTCGATTTCCACGATTTCATCCTCCTGGTCAAAACGGATGGCATTGGTAGGACATACTTTCTCACAGACCTTGCATTTGCCGTTTTTGTAATACGTACAATTGGCACGGTCGATCACAGGTTTGTTTGGAACTGCCTGTGGGAAAGGAGTATAGATAGCAGGACGGAAACCAAGGCCCTGTTCAAATTCACTGGGGATTTTCTTTTGCGGGCATTTCGTAGTACACAGACCACAGCCGGTGCAGTCGTGCATGTCGATGTCCCTGGCTTTTTTGCGGACCGTGGCCTTGAAGTTGCCGATAAAGCCATCCAGCCCAATCACTTCTGAATAAGTATGCAGGGTGATGTTGGGATGCTGGGCGATTTCCACCATCCGGGGTGTTAAAATACACTGGGAGCAGTCGAGGGTAGGGAAGGTCTCAGACAGCTGTGCCATGTGGCCGCCGATGGAGGGCTCACGTTCCACCATCACCACATCATGACCGGCATTGGCGATGTCGAGGGCAGCCTGGATGCCGGCAACGCCCCCACCGATGACAAGTGCCCTTTTGGTAACAGGTACTTTGATGGGTTCCAGGGGTGTATTGCGTTTTACCTTCTCAATCAGGGTGCGTACCACGTCAATGGCTTTCTCGGTGGTAGCTTCCGTTTTTTCGTGTACCCAGGAGACATGCTCACGGATGTTGGCCATTTCACAAAGGAAAGGGTTAAGACCCGCAGCATTGGTGGCTTTGCGGAAGGTAGGCTCGTGCATACGTGGTGAGCAGGCCGCAACGACGACACCTGTCAGGCCTTTCTCGCGAATGGCATCTTTGATCAGGGTCTGGCCCGGGTCAGAACACATATATTTATAGTCGGTGCTGTAAGCAACACCGGAAATCTTGGCAGCAGTATTGGCAACGCGTTCACAGTCAACAGTTGCAGAAATGTTTTCGCCGCAATGGCAGATAAAGACTCCGATTTTTGCCATGGCTTATTCCTCCGTATTTTTAGTGACCACGACTTCTTCAATTTGATGCAGGGTATAATCAACAGGCCTTTCAGGCAGATTCACCGGCACAAAATGACGGGGAAGTCCGAGTTCTTTGGCGCTGAGGCCCACTGCCAGACCGATGGCCTGGATGAGGTAGAGTACAGGGATGTCAGAAGGGGTATCCATGAATTTGTTGATCTCCGGACGGCGCATGTCAAGGTTAGAATGACACATGGGGCAGGCAACGACGATGCACTCTGCACCACGGTTCACAGCATCTTTTACGATTCTGGCGCTTAACTTCCCAACGAGGTCAGTACGGGAAACACTATGTCCGGCACCACAACATTCTGTTTTAAATTCCCATTCTACCGGTGTTCCCCGATGGCATGAATCACATTGTCCATGGTGCGGGGATCTTCTTCGCGGTCGAATTTCAGGATGCTGTTCGGCCTGACCAAAAGACATCCATAATAAGAAGCAGCTTTGTAGTTGAACTGCTGGTATTGTTTAAAGCTCAGGTTGGGGAGCATGTATTTCTCGATCACCTGGATGATATTCAGGATGTTGGAGCTGCCTTTGTATTCTTTCTGGATGATGCCGGAAACGCGTTCACGCATGTCAGGATGCTCATTCAGTTCGTGTTGAGTAACACTGAGTCGGCTGTAGCAAGCGGCACAGGGAACCACGATGTCGTCGAGGCCAGCCTCTTCAGCCAGGGCCAGGATGCGGGCAGGCAGTGACAAAGCCAGATCCTTGTTGAGGTTGTGGGCAGCAGAAGCGCCACAGCAACTCCAATCAGGGATTTCGACGAGTTCGATGTCGAAGGCTTTACAGACAGCCTGTACACTTTCTTTATATTCACGGGAGCCGCCTTTCAAAGAGCAGCCGGGGTAGAATCCTAATTTCATTGAATGCCTCCTTTCTTTTTGAGCGTCTTGCCAAAGATTGACAACATGTTGCGACGACCTTTGATCAGCTCAGGAAGGAATGATAGCTTGCCCTTGGCAATCATAGAAGGTGCCAGGGCGACATCCTGTCCCATTTGCAGGGAACGTACTTTGTAGTCGGCAATCAGGCCCAGCTCATACAGGCGGCCGGTTTGCTCGATAGAGTCAAGAAAGGCCTTGTGGAAGCTGATGATGTTTTTCGCTTTGGGGTTGGCCAGCTTTCTGCTCAGCGATCTTTCGCGCAGGAAGTCGATCACCCCGGGGATGTCTATTTCCATCGGACAGCGGGCGGCACAGGTCTCGCAGGCGACACAGATCCAAATCGACTCAGCCTTCAGGATCTTCTCTTCCAATACTTTGGATTCAGGTTGAAGGTGGCGCATTATCACGCTCGGAGGATTGTCCATGTCAGCAGAGAGTGGACAGCCGGCTGAACATTTTCCACACTGGTAGCACTTCTGAACAGAGATTCCCCGGGTATCGAGGATTTCTTCCATCAGGCTGCCTTTTTTAGTAATGGGGTGGTGTGTACTAGACATGGCGGTATAGGTTTGTTATCTTTTGCAGCCTGAGGGGCTCCTTTTCAAGGCTTAAGTCAATAGGTTAATCTATTTAGATTTGTGCCAAGTGACTCATTCACAATGAAATATCCTTCATAGCTTTTGGAGACAGGCAAAATTAAGATATAAATTTCAGACTATTGGCAAAGGGGTCGCTATTTAAAATCATTCAAAATTTAGACTGAAAACCCAAATTTCAAGGGGGATATACGGGGTTTTCAGGTCGAAACTTTGGTAAGCCGGCTGTATGTAGTGGATTTTAACACTTTTCGCAGCCAAAAGCTCCACCCCGGCTTGGGCGTTACGGCAAATTGTCTGAATCTGCTGTTTTTGGCTTTACAAGCCTGGGATGCAATCCTGTGGCTTTTTGCATTAATTTTGCTGAAAATTATTGTATGAAAAAGATTTTTCTCATTGCGTCATTAATCCTGAGCCTCGGTTTTCCTGCATTTGCCCAAATTGTTGATGTGAACGGCACTGTTTTGAATGCGCAAAATTCTGCCCCGATCGGGAACAAGCAGGTGATCATTACAGCCATCTCCAACAATGGGTTTTATTTCTCCGATACAGTCTATACCCTGGCAAACGGGCATTATACGCTGGCTATGCCTTTCCCTGATTACCTGGTAGATACAGCCAATTTCCTGGTCACTGTGCAGGATTGCAATGATGTTACTCACTATGGATTTGGGAATAGTGCAACGATGATAGTGGTCAACAACTTTAGCATTTGCGAGTATTGTAAGGCAGTCTTTACGGTTGTTCCTGATCCTGTTGACCCGCATACCTTTACGTTTGTCAATACGTCCATCAGCCCGATGCCTACAAATATTGTGTGGTCTTTTGGGGATGGGAATACCAGTGCTGCCTGGTCTCCTACACATACCTACACCCTTGCTGGTCCTTACCAGGTTGTCCTTACCATCGGATCCCCTGATTCTATCAGTCCATGCACTGACTCTGCTGCGGAGTTTCTGTATGTCGATCCCTTGTCATTTAAATGGGATACTTTGCATGCTTGCGAAGGCGTCATTTCCATGGCCATCACCGGAAAAAATATCAACAATGTCAATGTCCTCTCCCTGAACACCGGTTTTGACCCGGGAGCGCTTGCCTTTGAGGGCATGACCTATCATCATCCCGACATACAGTTAAGCAATTTGATTTTTACAGCCGGACCTGATTTTCTGAATATTAACTGGCACAACCTCAGTCCGCTGAGTTTTGGTGATGACACCCTGTTTAAATTTGACTTTAACTTTCTCTGCAGTTTCTCAGGGCTTTACTGGAAGTCAAACAGCAGTGCTGTAGGTCCTGATGGCAGTGTCCCTGCCAATTTTATGAACGGCTTTGTGGATTGTTGTCTGCTTGCCAATCCTGCTGAAATGCAGGAGGGGGGTATCCTGGTTTATCCGAACCCGGCCAAGAACCAGATCAATTTCTCTGAAACTTTGTCAGAAGTGATGATGCTTGACCTGACCGGCCGGATTGTAAAATCAGAGAATTCCTCAAAAGGGTTTTCTTTGAAAGGGATAAATCCCGGTATGTACTTTGTTCGGTACACACGCTTCGGAACCACCTGCACTCAGAAAATCCTTGTATCTCCTGCTGAGTAGCGAATTGTAACTATTTTCTTTCGTGTTTACCGGTTCAAACTGAATTGGATGCTGCAGTATCCTGTGCGTCAAGGATTGATTCGTATTTGAGTTTAAGCCTTGAATATTAAGGGCTTATTAAATAAAGTACTGAATTCACTTAAATTTTGCGACTTCCTATACACAGATTTAAATAATTTGGTAATTTTACACGGACTTAATCTAAATAATAATAATCTTATAATATGTCCTTCACTAAGGAGCAAGTAATTGACGCACTGCGTTTTGTAAATGACCCTGATTTGCACAAAGACCTGGTATCATTAAACATGATAGAGGATGTTGTGGTGGAAGGGAACAAAGTCAGTTTCTCAATTGTCCTCACTACCCCCAGTTGCCCGATGAAAAATCTCATGAAGAACGATTGTATCGATTCTATTCATGAGCGTGTAGATAAAAATGCAGAAGTACTGGTAAACCTCACATCCCGTGTTACTTCTGTTCGTAAACTCGATTCCGCCCAGCTTGCCGGCGTTAAAAACATCATCGCCATTGCTTCCGGCAAAGGTGGGGTAGGGAAGAGCACTGTTGCCGTTAACCTGGCCATTGCCTTGTCGCGCCAGGGTTCAAAAGTGGGCCTGCTCGATGCTGATATTCATGGCCCTTCTATTCCTTTGATGTTTGGCCTGGTCGACGAGAAACCTGCTGCCATCGAAAAGAATGGCAAAACCATGATTGTCCCCATTGAAAAATATGGCATCAAACTCCTGTCCATCGGTTTCTTTGTGGATGCTTCCAAGGCTTTGATCTGGCGCGGCCCCATGGCCTCCAGTGCTTTGATGCAACTCTTCAACGACTCTGAATGGGGTGAACTCGATTACCTCGTTGTTGACTTACCACCCGGAACCGGCGACATCCACCTGAGCCTGGCACAGCAAGTACCGGTCACAGGAATTGCCATCGTGACTACCCCACAGGAAGTCGCTGTTGCCGATGCACGCAAGGCAGTCAGTATGTTCAATACGGAAAATATTCGCATCCCGATCCTCGGTCTTATCGAGAATATGTCCTATTTCACACCTGAGGAATTGCCTGATAACAAGTATTATATCTTCGGAAAAGAAGGCGGAAAACGCCTGGCTGCTGAATCTAAAATACCTTTCCTGGGTGAGATTCCACTGGTACAATCAGTGCGTGAAGCCGGCGACAATGGCAGCCCCATCACTTTGGATGACACCTCTGTTGTAGCTCAGGCTTTCAACAGGGTGGCAGAAACCATCGCACAGCAAATCGCCATCAAAAATGCCTTCATGGAGGCAATGAACACAAATTAGAAATTTTTGTTTTAGAATAATTCAAACCAATTTATAGTTTCACCTTATGTCAGAGAATCTAGACCTCATCGCCAAAGTAAAAAATGTAATTGACCAGATCAGACCTTACCTTCAGGCTGATGGTGGTGACATTTCTTTCGTCAACATCAGCGATGACAATGTCGTAAATGTAGAATTACAGGGCGCTTGCGGAAGCTGTCCTTATAGCAGGATGACCCTCAAAAATGGCGTTGAATCTGCTGTGAAAAGAGCCTTACCTGAGATCAAATCAGTAGAGGCTATCTAATTTCAGGAAAGGTAACGCCCCACGATGGGCATCCTTCTTCCTGTTCCAAATGCTTTCGAAGACACCCTCAGAATCGGGGGTGTTTGATGGCGTTTATGTTCATTGGTGTTGACCATTTTCAGGACTCTGTCCACTAAGCTCCGCTCAAATCCCATTGCAACAAGCTCGTCCGGCCCCATGCGTTTTTCAATATACTGGAATAACAAACGGTCCAGCACCTCATAATCAGGTAAGGAATCGGAATCTTTTTGTCCGGGCCTCAGCTCGGCTGAAGGTGGCTTGGTGATGATGTTAAGCGGGATGATTTCCTGCTCCCTGTTGATGTATTCCGCCAGGGCATAAACCTCAGTCTTATACACATCGCCAAGGACAGAAATGCCGCCGCACATATCACCGTATAGCGTTCCGTAGCCAACAGCGGCTTCGCTTTTGTTGGAAGTATTCAATAAGATATATCCGAATTTGTTCGAGAGGGCCATCAGCAGTACTGCCCGGGTTCGTGCCTGGAGGTTTTCTTCGGCAAGGTTGAATGGCAGTCCCCGGAATTGTGGTTCCAGAAGCTGAAGGAAAGACTGGTAAGCTTGTTCGATGGGGATGGTGTCGTAATGGGTCCCCAGGTTTTTTGACAACTGCAGGGCATCCGAAATGCTGTGATCACTGGAGAATCCGGACGGGAGCAAAACGCCTGTGACATTTTTCGCGCCTAGAGCTTCTGCAGCAAGCACTAGCACCAATGCGGAATCTATTCCTCCCGATAAGCCTAATATCGCTTTGTTGAAACCCAGTTTCTTGAAATAATCCCGGATACCCATAACAAGGGCATCATGTATCCTTGCTGTTTTGCCGGGAATTGTAAGGGGTTTGTTTACAGGAGAATTGTTCAATGCATCTGCAAGTTCAATGCAGGCAAAGTCCTCCTCAAAATATTGCATGGCAAGGACTGTTTCTCCCAGGGAGGAGATCACCTGTGAGCCTCCGTCGAACAACAATTCGGTTTGCGCACCTACCTGGTTCACATAAAAAACAGGAAGATTGTATTTTCTTGCATTGGCCGTTAGAACCTGAATGCGTTCTTCTGCCTGGGCATAATGAAAGGGTGAAGCCGCAATGTTGACGATGAAATCGGGCTGCAGTTCCGACAACTTTTCCATGGGGTCGATAACATACAAAGGATAAGTGCCTTGCATCCATAAATCCTCACAAATGGTCAAAGCGATGCGTTTCCCTTTGAATGCAATAGGCTCAAAGATTTTGCCGGGTTCAAAATACCGGTATTCATCAAAAATATCATAGGTGGGAAGCAATGCTTTGTGCCTGATTTCCTTCATTTTACCATCTTCAAGGAAAAAGGCTGAGTTGAACAAAGCTTTCCCCCTGTCTTCCGGATTCCGGGAAGGACCGCCAACGATGGCAGCAATGCCAATACAAGCCTGAGCAATCTCATCAATGCCGGCCAAACATTTGTCAATAAAGTCATCAAATTCAAGGAAATCCCTGGGGGGGTAACCTGAAATCGCAAGCTCAGGGAAGATAACCAGATCGGCTCCGGCGAGTTTCGCTTTCGCAATGCCATCCAGGATTTTTGCGGTATTCTCCCCAAAATTCCCAATGTGAAAATTCAATTGGGCGAGTGCAATTTTCATGGCACTAGAATAGAATACCCAGGTTTAACTCCACGTAATTGTTAATGGCCGAAGGATTTAAGTCTTTTGCAACACCCCCGGTAGTAAGCTTGTCTGTTCCTTTGAGAATGTTGGTAAAGCCGTTGTTGAACATAAGCCCTGCAAAAACCTTGGTTTGGCCGGAGACTTTGGTTTGGGCACCTATACCCAGCAAAAAAGACTCCTTAAAAAAACGAATGTTCTTGTTGATGTTTACAGCATGGGCAGTTCCGTCATATTCATCTTCTCCCTTGGTCCTGTAGCTGATGCTGGTGCCCAGGCCAACCTGGAAAAAGTACTGGACTTTATTGATTTCATTGGTCATCATTTTCAGGGTAAAAGGTAGTTCAATATAGCGTAGGTTGTAGGAACGTTTTACGCTTTTGGAGAGGATGTTGGCATCAATGTCACGGGTAACAACGAGTTTTCCGCCTGTACTGACGGTCCTGACGCCAAACTGCAGGGCATAGTTTTCCGAAAATTTATATTCCCCGATAAGTCCCAGCGCAATGCCCAATTGAGAACCTTTTTTAGTGTATTCATCGGCAGTTGGTTTCATCCAGCTGACATTGGGTGCAACAATAAAGCCGAATTGGAAGGGAAATTCCGGTTTAGCCTGAACGATAGTTATTGGTGTTGCCTGGTAAGGCTGAGCCTGGGTGGCTGGCACTTGTTGCGGGTTTTGAGCCGGAGGATTCTGTGGCGTTCCCTGTGCAAAAAGACCAAAAGTACTTGTTGATAAGAATAAAAGAAGAAAGATCCTTTTCATGGTGATTTAAAATAATTTTATGGACAAAGGTAAGTAAACTTGTATTTTTATTACCGGAAATCAGCTTTTTCAAGCCTGACAAAGCATAATCATAACAATTTGAATGAAAGAACGTTCATTAAATCATTGAATTGCACTGCTCCCTGCGTACTTTTGCAACAACACAACAGATCTTTGGCCCAATTTTCTTTACTTTGATGTAGTTGAAGGCATGTAACGATTTGATTATAATAAAGATACTGGAATTGCTAAGCACTTTTAAACCCTGATATGAAAAGGAAATTGTTTCTTGTAATATTTGCATTGTCGATCGCCAGCCTGAGCTTTGGCCAAAAAATGTTCACCTTCGGGCCTAAAGTTGGAATCATTCAAAATGACCTCACAACGAATTGGGATACGATTAAAACTGCTGCCAAAACGAATCTGGAAATCGGAGCTTTTATGCGCTTCTCAGGTGCAGGTATCTATTTTCAACCGGAATTACTGTATGTTACCAAGGGTGGGGTGATTCAGAATTCTTCGATGACGGTCAAGCAGGAGGTTGCCATCCAGGCCATCGATGTTCCCTTGATGTTTGGACTGAAAATAGGGGCAAAGAGCTTTAACCTGAGGTTTCATGGCGGCCCTGTCTGCAGTTTTACTGTGAACAAAACGATAGACACTTCCCATGGGGATTCCTTTATCAAAGAAGAAGATTTTAACGACATCAATTATAGTGCACAAGTGGGTGCTGGTATTGATGTGCTGTTCCTTAGCCTGGATGTCCGGTATGAATATGGGATTAACAGCATTTACAAAGGTTCCGGCATAACCAACAACATGAGTCTGAATCAAAACAACTATAATATTTCTTTGGCATTTAAATTGCTTTAAACACCGCATACCATAACCGAAATTCTATGAAAAAAGTCATCATTCCGCTCATCGCTTTATGTCTGGGCATTTCTTCGGCATTCTCCCAGGGAGGATTAAAAACCACCGAACTCAATGTTTTTAAAAATGGCACTTACTTCGTTGTGAAAGAAGGCGATGTGCAGATTGAGAATGGTCTTAGCAAGGTAGAGATCCCGAAAAATCCGCTGCTGGGGACTTTCTGGCTCACCACGACCAAAGATGTATCTATCAGCAAAATTGTCTACATGACGGATACCCTCAAGACTTCCAGGCCTGCACGTACGATGCTGGATCTGATCAAAGCCAACAAAGACAAACGAATCAGGCTGAGTTACCGCCTCGACGAAAAAAACTATGCTGAAGTGGCAGGGGTCATGGTGGCCTTTTTCGATGTTTCTTCCCTGATCAAGCTGAAAATCGCGGATGGGAAATATGCCTACATCCCGGCTTCTGATGTGCGCCAGCTCTATGTCGATGAAACTCCTTCCGAGATCCTGAAAAATGACTCCACAGCCTATCTCGCCCGGCTTGAATTCAACAAAAACACCGGCCCGGCCCGACTCAAAATGGTGTATATGCAAACCGGCATTCAATGGATCCCTTCTTATAATATCAAAGTGCTGAACGACAAAGAACTGCAGCTGGAAATGCGGGCCCTGGTAGAGAATTTTGCTGAGGTCATCAAAGATGCGGACCTTACACTCACCGTTGGCAATCCCAATTACAAATATGGCATGGCCATCGAGCCTTTTGTGAATCCTTACCTCACCAACCTGGGCGGCGTCCAGAGTGCCAGCCCGATCTCTTATAAATTTCAGAATACCATGGCAAGGTCAATGACGATGACGGCTGAAGCCATGCCGATGGATGGTGCTGATTTCCAGGAATACCAGGTATATGATACGGAAGGAGAGAAGACCAATGATTTGTTTATGTTTAAACTGGGGAAGGTCTCTATCCCTAAAAATAGCAAAGCAGGCTTCCCTGTCTTTTCTCAAAAGATTCCATACAAGGATACTTACAAAGTCTCCCTCAACGACAACATCAATTATGCAGGTAACAGGTCAATCTACAATGACCCGAACAGCAAATTCGATGTGTATCACTCACTGAAACTCACCAACACAAGCAAGAATCCGCTCACAACGGCCCCTGTTTTCGTCATGGATGAGGCATTGCGCCCCCTTGCCCAGGATGAGATCAAATACACCGCCGTCGGCGATGTCGTGACCGTCAACCTCTCGAAATCACCGGATATCCTCGTGAAAAACACGGAAGAAGAGATTAGTCGCGAAGAGAAAGCCAAGGTCATCGACAAAAATACCTTCAACAAAATCACCATTAAGGGCACCATCGTAGTGCAAAACCTGCTGGAGAAGACCGTCACCCTGAATGTCGACAAAACCATTGCCGCCCTCATCACTGATGTCAGCGACAAAGGCAACATCCGCAAACCACCCCGGTATACGGGCTTAAACCCCAGCACGACAGCAGAATGGGAGATCCCAATGACAGCCGGTGAGAAGAAGACCCTGACTTATACGTATGAGGTTTATGTCAATGCGCGCTATTAAAAGGGCAGGCATTGCCTTACTCAGTGTCCTTTTGCTGTCCCTGTCTTTTACTTCCTGCAAACAGCAGGGGCAGGAAGGACAAGGCTTCAAAAGACTGCAAGCAGACCCGGTGAAAGTAAAGATTCACCGCTATGAACAAGCCCTGTTCCAACTGGATGCCAACGCACTTCAAAAAGGACTACCCGGATTGCAGCCTGATTTTTCTTTTTTCCTGGGCGAGAATTACCTTGCCCCTGAGAACCTTAGCCGCCTCAATGGCTATGTCAGCGACACCCTGATCCGGTCTTTGTACCAGGCGACACAAATCGCCTACCCCCAACTGGATAGCTTGGAAACCAGCCTGGGCGTTGCCCTGGCCAATTACCAACAGGCCTTTCCCGCGAAAAAGTTGCCAAAGGTCTATACCTACGTGTCCGGACTGGATTATGAAAACCCTGTCAGGGCCGTCGACAGCGTATTGCTGGTCGCATTGGATATGTACCTGGGGCAGTCATCCCGTTTTTACCAACAGCTGGGCATTCCTGCATACAAGACCCTGGGACTGGAGCGCACGAACATCGCAGCCGACTGCATGAAACAGCTGGCTTTTCCGCTTATCAGGGACTCCAAACGCGACAAAACCCTGCTCGACTGGATGGTGATGCAAGGAAAAGTCCTGTACTTTCTGGATGCCACACTTCCCGAAGGACAGGATGCGTATAAAATCACCTACAAACCCGAACAGATTAAATGGTGTTACGAGAATGAGAAGCTGATCTGGAGTTTTCTGATTTCACAGAAGCTTTTGTTCCGCACTGACAGGCAGTATGTGCAGGATTTTATTGCAGATGCGCCCTTCACCAAAGGCTTTTCCAAAGAATCCCCGGGGCGCATCGGCGTATGGACCGGCTGGCAAATCGTGCGGGCATATATGGCGAAAAATGAAGGCGTCAGTTTGCAGCAACTTTTTGACAATGAGGATTCTCAGAAGATTCTGAAAGATTCAGGATACAAGCCCGGAAAATAAATTCCGGAAAATCTTTCCACTGCACCCCCCTTTTTTCATCTATATGGGTAGACGAATAAGCGTCTTCGCATTATGCTGGTAAAGACATACGGGAGTACATTGGTAGGGATTCATGCTGTGACCATCACAGTAGAAGTAAGCATTGACATTGGAGTTCAGTTTTTTATGGTCGGATTGCCCGACAGTGCCGTTCGGGAAAGTCACCAGCGCATAGAGGCCGCCTTACGCCAGAATGGGCATAAGATCCCGGGCAAAAAGATCGTGATCAACATGGCACCTGCCGATCTGAAAAAAGAAGGTTCCTCCTATGACCTCACCCTTGCCATGGGGATACTGGCCGCTTCAGAGCAGATCAACAAAGACAAAGTAGGGGATTACCTGATCATGGGCGAATTGTCGCTGGATGGCAGCCTTTTACCCGTGAAAGGCGCCTTGCCCATCGCCATTGAGGCCTCACGCAAAGGCTTTAAAGGATTTATACTGCCCTATCAGAATGCCAGAGAGGCAGCCATCGTAAACGACATACAAGTATTTGGAGCCCATAACATCCGGGAGGTCATCGGATTCTTCAATGGCGAGAACTCATTGGAGGAGATAAAGATGAATGCGGTAGACGAGTTTGCCGCCAGTCTGAACGAATACGAGTTCGACTTCTCGGATGTGAAAGGGCAGGAGAACATCAAAAGATCTTTGGAGGTAGCAGCTGCGGGCGGGCACAACATCATTCTCATCGGCCCCCCCGGTTCCGGAAAGACCATGCTTGCCAAGCGACTGCCCTCCATCCTTCCTCCCCTCACCATGAATGAGTCGATGGAAGCCACCAAGATCCACTCCGTCGCAGGCAAGATGCCGCGCAACAAAGCCCTTATTTCCGTCAGGCCTTTTCGGGCGCCGCACCATACCATAAGCGATGTAATAGTTATATTTGTTGTGGTGTATGTTAATAGTGTAAATAATTGATTGTCAATAAATAACCGTTTTTCCAGTGAACTATTATGTAATAGGGACTTCTGTTAAATTAGTCCAAGTTATAAATGGAAGGATTAGTAAAAATGAACTTATATGATGAATCCTAATATTAGAGAGTTGGGAGAGATTATTTTCCAACCTGATGGGGTTATAGATTTCCATATTGAGAATTGTTTGAATTGTGTATATTTTCAATCGTATAGAGAGTATTACAAAAGTAAATATGAACCATGTGAATTTGGTTATTGTCGTTTTCCCTTTATGATGATTGACGAAACGTACGGTTTAGGAATGGTATGTGACTTTTATAGACAGAGTTGACAATTTCATCTTAGGATGAATTAGAAATTCATTTCAAATCTAAAAACTGGATATGTTGATTTTGGTTATTTAGACTGATGATAAATAATATTATTTTGAGTTTTAGTGAATCAGTCTGAACCCCTGACTATACAAATCTTTTAGAATTTTATTTGTCTAAAAGACTCTTGATTAATGGTTCAATTTCACCAAGAGTCTTGTCTATATTAAGTACTCCAATAATTACAAATACTTCATTTTCTATTAGTTAATGTATTTATGGATTGGTTACCTAACCCATATACTTGAATGTATCTGAATCTAATATCCATCATTTCGTCTTTTAGGTCACTAAACTCCTCACTTCTACTATCCTTGTCCAGGGTTTTTACTAGGTATTTCAAATAAGGGTTATTTTTCACCACTACTTGTTTCACCGAATTTCTTATTACTTCACTAGTATTGTTAAGTGTAACGAACTCAATTTTCTGATACCTAGATTTATTACTATCATTTTTTTTCTTCACCCGGAAATCTATCATATCATCGATAATATCCTTCGAAATTCCTTCTAGATATGATTTGTCATTTAACTTATCCAACTCCAAACATAATCCTTCCCTTTGAGAGAACTCTTTGTTAAATAACCGGATTTCCAACCTAGATACACGGTTATGACCAAAAATTGTTTTGTGGAGATTGTGGATATATGGTTTATTCCCTTTTTCCAACTGAAGGGTTTTGTCATACATTACAATCATCCTTTTCCGATTCTTGGGACTTCCTATTTCAGTTTTCTTATCCAATTCTCCCGTTCCGTTCACATAGAGTTTAGAATTTCGACCATCACTACTTCTATATTTGAATGAGTAAGTGGAGGTATCATAGTACATCTGTTTGAATTTCTGTTGATAATCCTCATCTGAATCAATACAGATGTCCAATCTTGAAACACCTTGAAGTTTCCATTTGAGGTTTTTGGATAGGGTAGTTAAAATTTCCGAGATGTTTTCTTCATATAAAACACTGTTTTCTATCCTTACACATATGATTTGTTTAGTTTTATTATACTGGAACTTCATGTGGTCCTTGTAAAGTGTTCCAATATTCTTGGTACTAATCATTATCTCGTAACAATAGAGATAGTCAGGTTTGTGATACTTCCTGTTGTCAATTTTTTTAAAACATATATCAGTATCTGGTATATATATTGTATTGTCTTTGACTGACAATACTTCTGGATACTCTTCTTTGAAATAAAGTTCCAGGTAATCTAAATTGATTAGGTACATTTTTCATAACATTTTTTTTATAATGGGTTCTCGGGGGAGGACCCATTGGTTTTTATTATAGATACCATTTGGGGGGAAGTTTATTTCTCTATATGTAAATAAAGATAATCGACACTATTTAGAATCTATATAAATTATACATTCCGATGAAAAAAAACAACTTCCTACTTTTTAAGGTATATAAATCAAAAAATCAAAAAATATGAAAAATGGTGACGAAGTTCAAAGATTAAAAGAAAAAATGAAAGTTCTAAACGATTATTGTACAGTTTGTGAACAATTAAAACAATTATGTGAATCACAATTGAATTGTAATAAAATTGATAAACAATTTATCGAATCATTTGAAATTATATTAGGAAATATGAGGGGACAATTATCTAATATTTGGATAGTTTTGGGAGAAAAACATCCATTTACAATTAAAAATAAGGAAATATTTTGTAATTCATTTAAAGAAAGGAATTCGATATTTGAGGTCCTTAGAGATAGATTAATAAATACCGAATAAATAAATTTGGATTAACCATTCAATTTGTACGACTAATTAACCTCAATTAATTTTCAAATTTATGATAAGGTCGTATTACTGAACATATTGAATAATTTCTTTCGGAATAGAGTAACGGTAATACAAAATTTATTTGAAAATAGTCGGACAAAACCACTCCGGGATTTTTTTGTTCTCGAAAATTTATATATACAGGAAAACAATGTTATGAAAACCTATCAAAAATATTTGGAATCTATTAAAACCCCTGTAATAGTAAATGATTTCCAGGAGTTTAATTGTAAAAGACATGATGTCTGGTTGAAAATCAATAAGAATAATATGAAAATCAAGGAGTTACAAAAGGATAATTATGAACTTCAAAGTGAAATGAATTCCATAAAATATAACCCTCAAATTTCCCCAAACACGAATTCCACAACACCAAAAAAGTAACGATTTTTCACCTATGTTCTTATTTATGAAAGTGTTGGATTTGAAATAAAATGGTCCTATGGGTTTCTGTGAAGGAGAATGACTTCAAAACACTCTTTAATGTGTGATAACAAATATGGTTGGAACTACATCAAACTATTTGTAAATTACTCATAAACAAGGATGTCAGTACCTTTCATCTTGGTTAACTCTTCAAAAACCGTGTCCTTATATACAGGATTTGGATTACCGTGGTCAAATGTTATACCATAGAACTTATCTGGGTTTTGTTCATAACCATAGACTACCCATCCATGATAATTATCATCCTTTCCATTATTTCTTTTCCCATTGTATAGGGATATTTGAACAAATCTTTTATTGTCTAACTCTTCTCTAATCTTGTCAAACAGTTTTTCAATTGGGTATTTTCCACGTTTATCCTCAAAGAGATGATGAAGTTTCATTCCTTCAATTGTTTTATCTTTATATTCCCATCCATCTCCATCATAAGTTTTATACCCTAAGTTTCCATCCTGTATGTCAAAGAAAGTTGGTTTAACATTACCATTTAACTTCAACAAGAGTTCAACTGACATGGGAATACATGAATTTGATTTTTTTTGTTGATGATTTTTTAAAACATCAGGGTCTAATTCCAATTTCATAGTAGTAATTGTTAAAATATCAATATGTTAATATGACAAAATAACTATATAAATAACCGTTTATATTCCCGGTACAAATCATCAGTGACAATTCTTTTGACTTGGGGATTCTCCATCTTCTGATAGAACTCGACCCGATTATTCACGTAACTCAAAATAATCTTACTCAATACTTCCTCAAACTTCTTCCGTTTGTTGGTTTCCGAATTGTCCCCGGTCATTACCATTCTGAGGGTCAAATCATCAACCACCCTTTTGTGGACATTCACCAGGTCCAATTTATTTTCTTCTGTGATTTCAATTCCATAGACCTCATTGACCTTCTTTATTATCTCTGATAACAAATCTTCTGGTTCCTCTTGACCAACACCTCCACTGTCCGTTGAGGGTGGTTCTAATTCACCTCTCTGGTCTTCAAGTACAAGTTTGTACTCTCCAATTTTTTGAATACGGAGGGAGTCAAGTTCCACGGAATCTGAAATATCAATCGGGGTTTGAGTCCCTTTGTCGAGTTTTTTGTTTACATATTTCAGGAAAATATAGAGTTTTTCAAGTTGAATATCCGTGAAAGTAATAATCTGGGATACATACCCATACAATCTGATATAGGATTGAATAAAAGATTTAAATTCATCCCGGGGTTCTCCATCCAACTCTTTCCATTTCTCCACTACCCGGTTTAATACTGGTTGAAGGGTTTCATCGGTTTCCCTATCATCGAAAAACAACTTACAAAACTCATCTACTTGTAGTTGGGTAAAAAGATTGAATCCATTTATTTTTGTTTCCAGGTCATAAAGACGATTGGGGTCAGTTTCTCCAATTAATTCCGTGGAGGTGTAAAATGGTTGGAATGAAGATACCACATCTTCACTCTCATTGACGAAATCCAATACAAAGGTATCTACCTTTCCGGTGGATGTCCGGTTCAACCTGGACAAAGTCTGGACACACTGGACACCCCCCAGTTTTTTATCAATGAACATTGAGTGGAGGAGGGGTTCATCGAATCCGGTCTGGAACTTCGATGAAACAATGAGAATCCGATATCGTGGGTCTTTCAAACCATCAGGAATGGAGACAAGATTTGGTAATCCGTTTTCCCTGTTCAATATTCCCTCTGTGAAATCTCTTCCATTATGATTAATAGTACCGGAATAACCTACAAGAACAGAATAAGGTAATCCCCATTCTTTCATTTGTTTTATAAACTCCTGTTGAAAAAGAACACAATGATAACGGGACCGGACTACCACCATACCCCTTCCTCTTCCTCCAATGGTTTTTGAGGTTTTATTCATAAACTGGTCAAGAATTATCTTGACCTTTTGAGAGATAGTAGTTTCATGAGAATCAACAAAATCAATTATTTTCCTCATCACTTTACCTTCTGGAAGGGGTTTATCATCACCAGTCTGAATCAGTTTGAACCACCTTTTGTAAGTAGTGAAATTTTTCAGTACATCCAGTGTAAATCCTTCAAAGATGGATTGTTTCATTGAATAAATATGGAAGGGAACAAAATGACCTTCCTCGTTCTTTCTTCCAAACAATTCCAGTGTTTTATTCTTTGGAGTTCCTGTAAATCCAAAGAAAGAGACGTGTTTTTGTTTTCCCCTACTGAGAATTTCTTCCCGGATGATGTCTTCATAGTCTGGTTCCTCCTCCTCATTTTGGGATGATTCTGACTTGGAGATGGTTTTTTTAAGGTGTTTTGATGTCTCACCTGATTGAGATGAATGAACCTCGTCAATGATTACCCCGAATGTTTTTCCCTTCAACACAGATATACTTTCCGAAATAACCGGGAACTTCTGTATGGTTGTAACAATAATGTCTTTTGATTTTTCAAGGAAATCTTTCAATTGTTGGGAACTCTCCTCCACCTTGTTAACTACACCGATGGTTTGTTCCAGCTGGGAAATGGTGTTTTGAAGTTGTTTGTCCAGGACCTTTCTGTCTGTGACTACAATAATGGTATCAAAAATCCTGTGGGTATCTTCTTTGGTCTTATACAAGGATGTCAGGATATGGGACAACCACCCGATTTCATAGGATTTTCCGGAACCAGTTGTATGTTGGATGAGATAGTTATACCCTGGACCCTCCTCCTGGACCTTATTCTTTATACTCCTGACACAATCCAATTGGTGATACCGGGGAAATATCAATAACTCCTTTTGTTTTTCTACTACCTTGTTTTTGTTTGAATCCCAAACCTTTTCAGATTCTTTGGAAATATGGACATAGTTTTCCAGGATGTCCAGTAATGATGAAGGAGATAAAATCTCCTCCCACAGGTAATGTGTCCTATATCCATTTGGATTATGAGGGTTATCAATTCCCTTATTGTATGGAAGAAAGTAGGTGTAATCACCATTCAACCGGGTGGTCATTGAAACCCTGTCGTTATCTACACAGAAATGAACAATACACCGTTTGAAATGGAAAAGGGGTTCTTTGGGGTCCCTGTCTTTCTTGTATTGATTTTCCGAGTTCTTGTAATTCTGTCCAGTTAGTTGGTTCTTTAACTCCATCGTTATCAATGGAATACCATTCAAGAACAGAACCATATCAATGGAGTTCTCGTTCTTCAGAGAATAATGGAGTTGACGGACAACCACAAAACGGTTCTTCTTTGAAAGTTCCAGATGTTCAAGGTTCAAACCACTATTAGGTTCAAAGAATACTAGTGAGAAGTTTGAACCCCTGTCTTTAATCCCCTTCCGTAAAACATCAATGACACCCCTTGAAGAGATTTCATTGTTCAGTCGTTTGAGGAGGTTATTGTCCGTATCAATTCCATATTGGACCTGAAGATTTTCATATTCATCGGGTTGGGTTTCCTTTACGAAGTGGAGGAGTTCAGAAGGAATAAGACATAAGGTTTTGTCATATTCAGTAAAGGGAAGGGAAACAAATCCAAGGGTATTGAAGGATTGTTCAATATGGGTTTCAAATCTTTTTTCGGAGGGAGAACTCATAGGGTCAATTTTTACGGACATCAATTTTACCGGTTACCACCTCTGATATAAGGGATTGACGGTATTCTTTGAGGAGGTCTATTTTTTTGTTTTCAAGGTTAATTTGGTCGTCAATTTTAGAGGTAGTAATATCAAGGTAATCAACGATTTGTATTTGTTCTGACGTTGGGGGACTTGGTAAAAAGGAACCCAAAATTACTTCGGGAGATACCCTTGGTAATTTAACACCGGTTGATTGAGAATCCAATAGATTAATTAACCCTTGGTTAAACAATACATAGAATAGATACTTATTAAATATGTGTCTTGGTCTTAAAACTATCATTTCTCCCATTGAAAATCCTTCATAATCAGTCAATAAGATTTTTACTAAATAAAGTCGGAGTTTATTAAATAGGACATCTCCTTTTCTAAATCGTATTCCAACACCCGTATATTCTGAATATAAGTTAAAACATATCCCAGTATAAGATTCAACATTTTCAGGTGATACTTTTATATCGGACTCTGTAGTCTCATCTTTATCATTGACCATATCACACAAGTACTTCATTCTAATAGTATTCCATCCTTCTGGAATCTCACCAATCCACTCCACCCCTGATTCTTTCATTTTCACATTTGGGTTCAATCCTTTGGTAACGACTTGGTTGATAATACTGGTCCTCTGTTCTTTGAGGAGGTCAATTTTCCGTTGTTTTTTCTGAATAAGGGAATCAACTATTGAGGTTTTTTCATCGAGGTAAGTATTGATTTGATTTTGGATATGGAGTGGTGGTAGAAGGATTTCCATATTTGAATACTTATCTCCATTCACATTCCCGATAGTTGATTGAATTGTATTAAGTTTTACCCAATCATTAAAAGATGTTGATTTTGAATAATAAAAAATAAACTTTGATTTAATTTCATTACCAAAATTGAATCGTACCAAGTAACCACCATAACAATATTTATCGTCAATGAGATGGAGGTATGTTCTTCCTAAGGTTCCACTTCTTGAAATTAGTAAATCATTCCTTTTTGTAATATATTCTTCAGAAACCATTGTAAAAGGAAGATAAACACCATCATCACTTATCTTTCCATCATCCGATATATCAGTTGTACGAATAAAACGGATACCCGAAACACAATAGTCTTCAGATTTACAATTAATTCCGTATTGTACAAAGACATTTGATTCGTACTTCAATTTTGATTTCGTCCAATCCTCAGGTATTTCACCAATCCACTCTACACCGGAATCTTTATACTTTGGATATTGTCTCATTTACAATTATTTTTGGTATTGGGATTATTGATTTAAGAAATATTCCGAATGTTAAAAATGACCGGTCCATTTCCCTTTGATTCAAATTGTAATCATTTTTTATTTTATTGAACCAAGGTTGGTACTCCTCTTTGTAGAATTGGTATTTCTTTTTACAAGTATGAGGAATCTCTTTAATCACTCCATATTTAGAAAACATAAAAAATCTATAAACATGTTGGTCAAGTATTGGGAAAACATCTGGATTGATTAAATGTAATAGGAATATTTTATAGATTGTTGAGTTTTTTTCAGGTTGGATTAATTTTTCACATAATTCTAAGTTACTCTCAACTTGAAGTGATTGTAAAGTTTCCATTTGTGAAATCCAATGTTCTTTAAAGTTTTTATTTACTCTGGTACTCTGATGATGACCCATTTTCCAGTTTAATAATTCTGAAAAGGAATGTTTATTTAATAACCCATTGTATATATTATGTATGTAGGAATCTTCATTCTCAGATTTAAACAATAAATACCATTCCCTTACAAAATCTTGTGGACTTTGAATTCCATTTATCTTTAAGTAATATGGTGATTCCATTATTATTGAATAAGTTTTGAAATTAACCCATCACTTTCCTTTTCCAGTTCCAATAATTCTTTCGTAATATCCTTCACCGAACGAAGAGGTTTGTATGTGTAGAAGTATTTTGTGAAGTTTATTTCATAACCGATTTTGTCCTTTGTCCTATCCATCCAACTATTAGGAAGATGAGGTTTAACTTCCTTTTGAAAGTAGTTGTTAACGTCAGTACCCAACGGAATCCGTTCATTATCCCTAAGGGAGGTGTCGGGTTTAGGATTTCCGTTTTTATCTTTGATTAACTTTCCATCCTCCATTGTTGGTTGTTCAATGACAACCTTTGTATATCCAAAAAACTGATTGGGAAAGATTTTACAGATTTCCGTTTCCTTAAAATCCGTGTAGGTCTTCAAAATGAGAGTTCTCTGTTCATCACATATTTCTTTTCTCTTACTCCCCAAAGATTTCTTCATAGGTTTGTAGAGTTCCGACCCATTGATTAATTGGATTTTTCCCTTTCTGTATGGGTTCTTCGTATTATTGACAATCCATATATAAGTAGTGATACCAGTGTTAAAGAACAATGAATCCGGAAGTTGAACGATACATTCTAACCAGTCATTCTCAATAATCCATTTCCTAATTTCCGATTCACCACTCCCTGAATCACCTGTAAACAAAGGAGACCCATTGAAAACAATTCCTATCCTGGACCCCTTCTCTTCCATTTTTGAAATCATATGTTGGAGAAATAGTAAGGACCCGTCACTTGTCCGGGGTGTTCCGACTGAAAATCTTCCGTTTGGATTTTGGGATTCATTGATAACAAACTCCTCCTCACTCTTCCAGGAGACTCCAAAAGGTGGATTAGTTATTTGGTAATCAAACTTTTCACCAATAAATCCATCTTCAGAAAGGGAAGTTCCTAGTTTAATGTTGTCAGGATTTTCACCAGAGATTAGTAAGTCAGATTTACAAATGGAATAGGTCTGAGGGTTCAATTCCTGACCGTATAATATAATGTCAATGTTTGGGTTGATGTTTTCCAAAACCCATTCTTTTCCGATAGTCAACATACCACCTGTTCCTGAACAGGGGTCGAATAAAGACCGGATTTTCCCTTCTCCCTGTAAATCTTCTTTGTTTTCGGAGAAAACTAATGAAACCAGTAATCTTACGATGTCCCGGGGAGTATAATGTTCACCACTGGTTTCATTGGACATTTCAGAGAATTTCCTTAGAAGTTCCTCAAATACCTGTCCCATGGTGTGGTTATCTACAACCCGTGGATGGAGGTCCACTTCTGTAAACTTCTCAATCAGTTGAAAGAGACGGTTGTTCTTATGAAGTTTCTCGACTGGTTTGTCCAGTTGAAGATTCTCGATGATGTCCATCACATTCTTGGAGAATCCGTTCACATAGTTTTTAAAGTTGATGTAAACATTTTTTGGGTCCTGACGGAGACGGGATAGGTCATATTTTGAGTAGTTGTAAAATTCTGTACCTATCCTGTTTTTAATGATAGGAGAAGTATCCTCCACCTTGTTTTTGAACTCTTCATAGAGATTATAGATTTCATCCTTATGGGGTTCAATGACACAATCCAGTCGACGAAGGATGACAAATGGGAGTATCACATCACCATATTCATGAGGTTTAAACAGACCCCGGAGGACATCATCAGAGACATTCCAAATGAGGGACGAGAGTTCCTGTATCTTTGACATAAATCAAGATTGATAGTTAAATAATAGTAAATCAATAGGTTAGGAAACTATACTAATAATGAAACGAAGATAGGAAGATTTTCTGATGTTTCAATATCAAAGGGTTTCATACACATTTGAAATAACCTGGTCGGTCAATCCAATGTACAAACGTGTTGTTGAAATTGAAGAATGAGAAAAAATTTGGGACAGTATGACAAGTGATTTTTCTTCACTACCATTTGACTCATATACTCTTTTCCCAAAACTTTTTCTCAGGGTATGAGTGGAGGTTTTGTGAGAATCCTTGACAACTTTATATTTCTCAACAATTGTCTTCAACTTCCTGTTAACATATTGAATAGAAAGAGTAGAAGTTCCAAATCGATTCATAAAGATAAATTCCTCTGGGTTCCTGGTCTCATCCAATAACCTGTTTATAATTTCCTTCAGATTGTGATTAATGGTCATCCTACGGGATTTCTTGGTCTTCTTTTCCACTATGTCAATGAAATCTTGAGTTTTAATGTCTTTGACCTTTAATAAAAGGATATCACTAATTCTAAGACCAAGGTACATCCCTAATGATATGAGAAGTGAAAACTTACGGTCCCCATCCCGTTCGAGTCTTAATACTAATAGTTGGAGTTTTTCCCATTCAATGGGTTCTGATGTTGTCTTTTGACCTTTAAGTCCCATGGTGTGATTTTTTGATTTACAAATATACACATTAAGTTTCAATAATACAATTAAAATGATAAAAGTGAAACATATATTTTAATGAATTTCAGGAATATTATGTAATACACTGATTATCAGTACTATTTATGAAATACCTATGTTTCAGTTCTTGGGAAAGTGAAACGTTGTTGTTCGATTTCATTTTTATTGTATTGTTGTGATTTGTTTTGTTGAAAATAACATTTCCTTTATCCTATCTTTTTCAATTGGTCTTGTGAGTTTTCTTTTTAATGTAGAGTATTCTCCTTGTATTAGGGGAAGAATTTTATTACTTCTTTGACTAATAATGTAATTTATCGGAGTTAATGAGGAAAACAAGACCAATTGAACAAGAACACATTTATCCTGTTTATTAGAACTTAACAAGTCATTTGGAGATACGGGATGGATAGTAATACTACTAACAATGTCTGTTATGTAGTCTCTCATAATATGAATATCTAGTTTAATCTCCTTTAAAACATTTCTTAGATTGGATTGTCCCTGTTCAAAGTTTATTAAACCAGTTAATTTTGAATGGAGGTTGTTGATATCTAAAAGAACCTTTTGTTTTTCAGATTTGATGGGTTTATAACGGGATTCATAAGTTTCCAAACTTAGTAATTCACTCATATAAAGGTCAACTAGTTTTTTTTCGGAATTATTAATAGTGACCAGGGTATCACTAAATTTTTTTATATCAAGGTTAACTTTGTCTATCTCCTTTTTAATACTACTATTCTTTATACTTTTCTCTATCTTATCCTTTAAATCGTTGGACCGTCTGATGAAATACCATACACTATCATTTAGTTTATCGATAGAAATTCCAGTGTTTCCACAATCCATATAATATCGTCTAGATGTACATACATATCTGTTGTCTTTACCATTCTGTCTTTTATATGGGAAATAATTTCTATTACATATACCACACGTAATCTTGGTCTTTTCCAGTAAATAGAAGTGTTTTATGTTAATTCCCTTTTTGGACGTATGGTTTTTAAGTTCTTGTTGTACCTTATTGAATGTAAAGTCATCAATTATTCGGAGGTGAGGTAAATTTATGAGTTTGGTTTTGTACCTTTTGAATCCAGTGTATATCGGATTCTTTAAAATAGAATATACTGAACCTTCTACCCACTTAAAATCTTCAGGGATTTTTGTGAAACCATTGATTATTAACGGTTTAGAAAATATTGTATTATATCTTGTTAGTATATGATTCTGATTCAGGTAGTTAGATATTTTTCTTGTTCCATTCCCTTCTAAATTCAAATTAAATATCTTTTTAATAATTTCACTTTCGTAATCATCAATCACCAATTTTTTACCATCTTTCTTATAACCATATGGAATAATTTTTCCTCCAAATATCCCATTTTCAGCACTTGTAAGTAAACCTCTTTTACTTCGTTCTTTGGTAAGTTGAACTTCGTTGGTAGAAATTGATGATAATATGGAAAGAAGTAGATAGGTATTTGTATCGACTTTTTTATCTGGTAATAGTGTGTTTAACCTGTCTTTATAAATGAATAAATTTATTTTGTTCTCATTCAGTTGGTCAATAATAGTTAACACATCTGTTGTTAATCTTCCTAAACGACTAATTTCCCAAATTAGGATGTTATCTATTTTGTTTTCAATTGAATAGAATAGTAAATTTTTCAATTCTTCTCTTTCACTTGACTTTTTTAGACCACTTATCCTTTCTTGAAATATTTTATTAGTTATATAGTTTTGTTTACGTGAGTAAGATTCCAAATCATTTATTTGACTTTGTGTTTCTTGGGTATCAGTTGATACCCTGGCGTAAATTACACAGGTTTCCATATGTGGGATGAAGTTTATGTAAAAGTAATAATATTTTTACACCACAACAAAAATAATAGTAACAGACGTCGCACTTGTTGGTGGAGGAAGTTTTCCTCAGCCAGGTGAAATTTCCCTGGCTCATAATGGCGTTCTCTTTCTCGATGAGCTGCCGGAATTTAAGCGGCCGGTGCTGGAGGTCTTGCGGCAACCCCTGGAGGATCGCTACATCACCGTCTCCAGGGCA
>Ga0247840_10001706_pt1 | contig 41953 bp, 26 predicted proteins | sample LaCruzMarch2015__FD_192404 | JGI IMG/M metagenome (GOLD analysis project Ga0247840, IMG submission 192404) | Freshwater microbial communities from meromictic Lake La Cruz, Castile-La Mancha, Spain - LaCruzMarch2015_17m | ecosystem: Environmental > Aquatic > Freshwater > Lake | place: Spain... | reverse complement strand
TCAGACACTAAGGTACATAAAAAACGGTAAAATACAAGCTTTTATCTTGTATTTTACCGTTTTAAGGCTAATTATTATGTCGAGGGGACTTTTTCAGTGCCCTCCGATTAACCCGGCTTTTTTTATTAATGTGTGATCACCATTTTTCGGATCATCCGTTTGCCTTCAAATACAATGTAGTAATAATACATACCTGCTGGTAATTTCGAGGTATTGATCATTAACTTATGTTCGCCCGGTGAAACTTTATCACTTTGTGTAAGCATACGTTGTCCAAGGTAATTCACCATACCAAAGGTTATTTCTCCGGAACCCGGTACGCTATATCCAATCTCTGTCATCCCATCACTTGGATTGGGATAGTTTTGTGCGAGGTACAAGCCTCCATCCGGATTTTCAGGAATAAAGGTATAGAAGTTGTCCACCTTACTACAAAGGGTGTCATTGGCAATATAGCCATCATTGGCGAGCTTGGTTATGACACAGAGATAATAGAACCCCAGGTAATCATAGTTATACGTAGTTGCAAAAGAGAAGGTAGCTTCCTCATTCTGATTCAGGGAGCCATTCCATGTTTCATTGACTACAATACCGGTATCAGCTACACGATACTCCAGAGGAATCGATGTAACAGGTTGGAAACCAAAGTTTTTGATCCTAACCGTGACTGTTGTCTGATCGCCCCAGATGGTTTGTGCAATGGGTGCGATAATTTGTGTGATGGCAACATCATACGGTGGAGCAACAACACTTACAAAGGTACAAGTGGTATCGTTATCAAGCTTGGTATCGAAAGGAACATCGGTGTAAACACATAAGTCGAAACTGGACAGTGGTGATTCGATCGCCTGGAAAGTGTAGTTAATTGATGAGTCAGGCAACAATACGCCAGACCAAGTTTCCGCAGCTACCGTGGTTCCATTAATAGAATACTTTAGCGGGATATAAAACAATGTGTCGGTACCGAAATTCCGGACTTTGGCAATTACCTCAAGGTCAGTTCCATAGGTAACAGAAGTTGTTGGTTGGATGATTGAAACAACACCTGCATCAAGCGGAATCTTTGGAGTGGTGAGTTCGAAATTGTCAACTGCCCATCCTGCATTGGGTGGTGTGTGGTTGTTGTTATAGAAACAATGGAAATGGAATCGGAATTGAGCAGGGTTGGCGATGTCAAACAAAATCTTCAGATCATAAGCTGAACGGTGCCAACCGGGAAGACCACCATTGTTGATGAAGCCGCTACTTCCGCTATTGTACCAATTCACGCCATTGATGTCACCAATGTTGCCCATGCGTTTCCATATTTTATTTCCATTGGCATCCTGTGAAAGGTAATCAACCCAGCTTTGGTCACTCTGATAAATGTCAACCCAATGGTAGAACGTCAGTGAATCATAACCGTAGGATAGGTTGAACATCGGAGAATACAATAAATCTGCCTGAGAAATGAGGGCATAAGGACCATCAATATTGGTTTTCCAGCAGTTTGTCGGGGAGTAAGGAGCATTAATACTTGCATTGGTTCCGGTTGGAGTACCTCTTTCCCACTGGGTTCCGGAAGTATACCAATAACTTGTGATGGAATCAAAATTGTCGACGAAAGGAACATCAAAGACAGGGATACCAAAGGCACATTTATAGGATGTGTCATTGACACTGGCGCTGTCGTTGGGAAGACTGGTGTAGGCTTTTACACAATAGTCGCCCTGTGGGATTCCAAAAGGAGTAGCAAAGGTATAGGCTACAGTGTCGCCAGGGGCAAGGTTACCTGTCCAGAGTGCTGTGACTGGTGCCTGGTTGCCAATTTTGTAGGAGATGTTGACGGCTGTTAGCGGTTGCCTGCTGAAGTTATTCAATCGGACTTTTACATGTCCAGGGTACCCTGCAGCATCTGTTCCATTGGGTGTGTAAATGCTGTCAATACCGGCATCTGTCATGTAAGGATTGAAGATTTCAAAATCGTCGAGGAAGAATCCATTGTCTGTTGTCCAGCCATTGGAAATAAAGCGATAACGGAACCTGACTTCGCCAACAAAGGGAGCATTAAACAGGCTTAATTTGTAAACTGCTTTCGTCCACTGGGTAGAATTGCCTGTGAAGCCGGGTACTGTTGGACTTGCACCATTGATGTTGCCATTGAACCAGTTAACACCATTGGGATCATTCACAGTTCCTAAAGTTTGCCATGAATTTCCATTATCTGTACTGAATTCGACAGTACAGCCATCCACTGTGGATTCAGTCCGTCGTTTCATCCAGAATGATAGCTTCGCATTCATCGCATTGTTAAAAGTGAACAATTGTGATGTTAAACTGCAATTGGCGCTATTGCCATAACCTGCTGTATTGTTCAGGTTGGTTCCCCAAATATAATCAGGGGAGTGCGATGTGTTCGGGAAAATACTGGGACTGGGAATGCCACGTACCCAATTGGTTCCACCGTTATTGGTCGTGGTGAAATTGTTTGCAGTATCAAAATTGTCATAATATGGCAAAGGATCGATTGGAATACCATAAATCGCCAGTTTTGTCGTATCGTTGAAATAATTGGTATCTCCAACCGGTAAGGTTGTCCATGCTGTAATAGTGTGATTACCAGATGGTAATACAATGGCTGGGAAATAATGAGTACCTGTGGCATTGGCAATAATAGTACCGGTGAAAGGTGTCGTTACTACAGTTGGGCCATTGTCTATTTTATAACTGACATCCATGATGTTGGGCGTTATTGTATTCAGACCATAGTTCTTGACCGTTACGACAACCTGAGAAGTGGTGCCTTCAGGATAAATAACCGGGGGCATGGTAATCGCTGTAGCGCCGGCATCATCGGCCAACTGTGGTGAAACCATGACAAGGTAATCTTCTGTTTCTCCCCAGGAATAAGTTCCACAAGCGTGTACTGTTGCATCAGAGCCACTTTCAACCAGGACAACCCTGAAGCGGGTCAGACCAAGGTGCGCATTGGCAGGAACTGTGATGTTCCCGGTTAGGGTAAAGTTTGAACTTGTTGTGAGTCCATTGGTCATGGCGGTTTCTGTAGCTTCTTCGAAGGTGCCGTTCCAGTTCCAGTCGACAAAAACTTTTACCCAGCAGCCATACCATCCATTGAGGTCAATCTGTGTTACTGAAATAGGGTAACTCAAGCCTCTTGACATAAGGATTGGAGGAACAGTAGCCGTGAAATTAGAATAGGTGTTGGTAGCGGTAGGGTTGCTGGTACTGGGTGTAGCAATTCCGTTGTTCAGGTTGCTAACTGTAACATTTCCAATATCATCATCGCCTGTACTTGTGGCCTCAGACTGGCAATAGTTGAACATTTTATTTTCAACAATAGCAGTTGCTGTGTCGTTAATGTGGTTTAGGTCACCAGAAACTTCTACCCATGCTTTGAACAGATAAGAACCATAGGCCGCTATGTTGGCAGGTGCTGTAAAGGTATAGGTAATCGTATCGTTGGATGCCAGTGGTCCAGGGAAATTCTCTACAACAGGGGTAGGCGATTGTCCGGTAAAGGAATATTTTATTGGGACATTCACCATTGGGCTTGTGCCGTAATTCCGGATTAACACTTTCACTGTTTGTGGTGTTAACAGGTTAAAACCAGTCACCGGGCTTGTAATAGTCAGTGCAGCTCCATCGAATGGTGGAGGTGAAGAAACAAAAACAGTGTCCTGGGCACAATTACTTTCACAACCGTTGGGGGCAACAACTTTTGGATAATAAATCATCATTCCATAAAGGATGGGGGTTGTAAAGCTGGCCCCACTCCATAGGTTTGTTCCCCCATTACAGCTACTATACCAGGTAACAGGTAAAGGAGATGTTGCAGTAACCGTGGTTGGTGTGCCATAAGGAATTAATTGCGAGCTAACCGTTGGCGGTACTGGGATATATTGGGAAGTTACTGCTTTAAAGGTGGTGTCATCACCATGGTTTGGATCCCCAGTTAGCGTAACCCAGCATTTCAGGTTGTAGTTTGCATCAACACCAACAGTAGCAAGATTTACGGGTGTTGTAAAGGTGTATACGATGGTGTCACCAGCAGGGATTGCCTGAGTAACAGGTTCTGTCACAGGCGCTGTTGCTGCATCACGTTTGTAACTCGCCGTCAACCCTCCGTTGATAGCCGTTAAGCCATTGTTGATAATCCGTACTTTGACAGTCTCGAGGCCCAATCCACAGCCTGTGGCAGGAGCCATCACTTTATCAGCTGCAGCTTCTTGAGGAGCTGGTAATACAATTGAGAAATCATCAATAGAAACGCCATCACCTGTTTGCCAACCGTTGGAATAGAAGGAAAAGCGCAAACGAACATAACTGGTCTGGTTATTCAGTACACTTAGTTTGTACTTAGCCTGTTTCCATCCGCCGGAACTGCCTTCCCATCCAGGAATGCCTGACCAGTCGAGACTACTTGTGGTATACCAGTTGATGCCAAGTGGATCCGGGTTAGGATTGGGACCCTGACCCAGGACTGTCCATGTAGCACCGGCATTGGTGGAATACTCCAACCTGAATCCATCACTTGTGGCTTGGGTATTACAGTTATACCAGAAAGACAAACGGGCATTAAAAGCATTCGAGAAATTCAAAGGAGGAGATACAACAACAACAGGTCCATTGTCGGCATAAGCTGTTGTCAGGTTTACATCCCATGCCTTGGGAGGTGAATGGGTTGAATTGGTTGCTCCGAAGTTGGGACTTCCCCACTGCCACTGATTTCCATTGTTTGAAGCACCGGCCTCCCAAAGGCTATTTACAGCATCGAAATTGTCGTTGTAAGGAATAGGGAAAGGCGCATAAAAAGTAAGTGGAACACAGGATGCAGGTATTGGGTTGGTGGCAAAGTTACTTGCCGGGGAAGCATCATAGGCGATGACATAATAACACACATGACTGGAGTCTGCCATTAAGGGAATGTTGGCAACCCAGTTGGTATCGCTGGTTTGGAAAGTCATTCCAAGGGTGTCGTTTACGCCATTGTTCAGCGAATAAACAAGCATAACGGTATCAAGACCACTGAAATCATTGACTTTTGCACGGACCTGGTAAGGACCGGTATTGTAAGTTACACCTGTCCAGATTGGATTTACAAGTACAATAGTCGGGGCAAGTAACTCGGAATAAGACATTTTAACACTGATATTGTCAACGTACCAACCTCTGTTGTTTTTGACGTTAGCAGGATTTCCACCGGGACCGGGTGTGCCGCCATCTGCCAGTTTGAAACGGAATTTGGCAGTAGGACAGTTTCCAAGCAAATTAGAAATATCAAATTTTTCAGATTTGAACCAGGTTAGCAGTGGCAAAGTAGCTGGTGTCGATGGTGCCCAGGTTGCTCCATAAGAGTTAGAAGCAAATTTATTCCCGTTGTTCACATAACCTCCTGTGCCAAGATATTGAGTGCCGGTTAATTGCGTCCATGTAGTTCCTCCATTAACAGAGACCTCTATTGTTGCAATATCAAGGGGGTCAATTTTACAAACATGCGAAAAGGTGAGCTCAACATTGGCAAAGCCCAAAGTACTGAAAACATCAGAAGTCAGGAAGCAGGTTATGCCTGTCTTGACCTGACAAGTGTCTGACCTTAAGCTCCCAACGCCTTGGTGCATACGTGTGTTAATGCCCCAGTCATCTGTCCCGGGAACAGCCAGTTGTGTTGATACTACACTGTCAGCCAATCCGGGGAGTTCAAAATCTTCATGAAAAACAATGGTCTGACTGAAAGCCGTTATCGCAGCAAAAAGTAAAAAACCGGTGAAAAGTAAAAACTTCTTCATATTGAGGTTGTGTTATAAATCAGGTTTAACTTAATAAAATAAAAAGTCAAAAGTTTGTAAAAGTATATATTTATAAGGTAACAAACAAATCTTTTGCCCCTTGAAATACTTAGACCGGGCCTGAACATACAGGGTTGCCCCGGCTTGGAAAATATTTGCTTTTTGAATCCTATCTCAGAAGAAAACTAAGGCTTGGGATGAATTACCATGAGTTTTTTCGATAGATTTTGCCCCTTAAATGTAAAGGTATAGTAGTAAAACCCTTCAGGGAGATTCCTTGTTTCCAGGGGAACAAAGTGCTTGCCTGGGCCAAGGGTTTCGGTATGTGCCATCAATTTTTGACCCAGGTGATCTGTCAGTGTAAATGTGACAATTCCTGCAGTGGCAAGGCTATAGGCCAATTGAGTATGTTGATCAGCCGGGTTGGGGAAGTTCTGCAAAAGGGAAAAATCGCCGGCTTGGAGGACAGAAATACTGGTATAAACAGCCTCAATTTTTTGACATAGGCTGTCATTGGCATGGTAACAATCATCTTGTAATTGGGTATTGCTGCACAAAATGTAAAATCCCAAAAAGTCTAGCGTAAAGGGCTGTTGAAAGGTATAGATAGCCGTTTCTCCTTGCAAAAGTGCAGGCCCGCTCCAAACCTCAGAAACGGCAATCGGTGATGCTGCAATTCTATAGCTTAGCGGAATGCTGCTAAGTGGCATTTTGCCAAGGTTAATAAGTTTCACACTGACATTGGTCACAGCATTGTGTAATGTTGCGGCGGCAGGTTCTGTAATCAATTCAAGGCCAACATCATACAATGGTGCTTCAACGATAACATGGGTGCGTATACTGTCGTTGGCATAATGATAATCTGTTGCCAGGTCTGTGTAAACGATTACTTCATAACTCTCAAGGGGAGAGGGAATACCCGGAAAACAAACTGTGATAGAGGAATCAGGCAACAAGATTCCATTCCAGGTGTGACTTCCTACTGTCAATCCATTAAGGTCATATTTCAGCGGAATCTGCATGAGGGTGTCTGCCCCGAAATTCCGGACCCTCACTTTTACTTTCAGGGAATCACAATATGTTGTGATTGGCGGGGGCGACAATAACTGACTTAGTCCCGGATCCTGCGGATATGGAAGACTGATGCCAAAATCATCCAGGAAAGCACCACTGCCATTTGTGATTTGATCAGAATTGAAAACCAACCTGAACATGACCGGGTTTGGGCTATGATCAAATTGCGATAAGTTGAATGAAACATCTTGCCAGCCTGCAGAGGTCCCTGTCCATGCAGCTTGTTGATTGACAAATAGGGAATTATACCAATTGTTTCCGAGATTGTCATTCAGTCCGCCCAGCAATGACCAGCTAATCCCTTTGTTAAGGCTGTATTCCATGTAAACTCCATCATGGCCAGCCTGGGTTAAGTGCTTTATTTTGAAGGATATAATGGCATGAACAGCATCACTGAAATCAAAAACAGGACTATGAAGGGCACAGCGTGCAAAATCATGATACCCTTCCGGGGAATTCAGATTTGTACCCCATAAAAAGGGAGCTGAAGGTACAGTATCGGGATAACTCCCTGGCATCAATGCTGCATGGACCCATTTGGTTCCTGGTCCGGGATAGGGTCTGAAGAGATTCTGCAAATCAAAATTGTCTGAAAAGGGCAATGGGTAAACAGGAATGTCGCTGATTAACACGGTATCTGAAACCCGATTACTAACACAAGCATTGGGAGCCACACATTCTGCATAAATAACTGCATTGCTGTATAATGGGAAAGTGCTCCAGGAAGGTCCTGTGGCAATCGGAACACGCGCATCCGCAAAATTATACCATGCAATAGCAAAGGGCGAAGTGGCAGACATTGTAATACTTGAACTGTAATAAACAGGGACAGGTGGCTGGATTACAGGTGGTTCAGGCTTGACTTTGGAGGTGATTTGTATGACCGCAGTGTCATCGGTCTGGTTTGGATCGTTGATGAGATTGACCCATGACTTTACTTCAAAGAATTTATCAACGATTGTGGTTTGCAGGTTGATGGGTGTGGCAAAGGTAAACTGGGTGTTCCCACCGGCAGGGATTGTGGCCATGACAGTCTCTGTCACTACAGGCCCTCCCTGGTTTACTTGATAACTGGCTGTTAGTCCGCCATTGATATTGAATAGTCCGGCATTGAGAATTTCAATCGTAACAAATCCTTGTTCCAGTCCACATCCCGATGTAGGTGAAAGGATGCTTCTTAAGCGGGCCTCCTGTGTAGCAGGTATTTGTATGGAGAAATCATCAATACTGACACCATCCCCAGCATTGGTGGCATTGGCTTTAAAAACAAACCTGAACCTGACAGGATTGCTTTGATTATCCAGGAAACTCAGGTCATATTTGACCTGCTGCCAACCATTAGAATTGCCTTCCCAGGCGGGAACCCCTGTCCCGCCCAAACTGGGTGTTGAATACCAATTGAGGCCGTCAGGATCATTGTAAATGCCAAGTTGAACCCAACTTGCACCATTGTTTGAGGAATACTCAAGCCAGAAACCATCTTTGTGGGCTTCTGTATTGTAATTCACCCACAAGGAAAGCATGGCATGATAAATCCCGATGAAGTTAAATGAGGGCGAGCTGAGGACGCAATGTGCGAGGTTGGTGTATCCTGAATTCAGATTTACATCCCAGGAAGTTGGCGGTGTATGTGTGCTGTTGGTAGCGCCAAAGTTTGGATTGCCCCATTCCCAGATACTCCCATGTGACGCAGGACCTGCCTCCCACAAGCTTAAAAGTCCGGCTGGCGGACCTTTCAGTAAATCAATGTTGGTGTTATTGCGCCTAAGATCCTGTTTCCCTTCAGGGCTGAGACTTTCCTGTCCTTTCCCATGGAATGCCAGGAAAAAGATAAAAAATCCAAATGTCAATCCTCTCAGCCGAAAGGAAAAATTGCCCATATGGGAGAATTGTAAGAATGAAGTACTTCAGTATCAAATGGCCTTGGCCATATCCTACAGACAGACTTTCTGCAATATGGTTGCCTGCAAGGGATTAAATCACTTCTGCAACAACAAATGTGCTTCCTCCAACGAATACAAGATCTTCTGGCAAGGCGGTTTTTATTGCCGCCATGTAGGCCTCACCGACGGATGAATAAACCTTTCCTTCCAGACCATGTTGTTTCGCCTGCCTGGCAAGTTCTTCTGCATGTAAACCTCTCGGGATATCTGCCTTGCAGAAATAATAGTTAGCCTGGATTGGGAAAAGTGCCAGCATGTCGTGAATGTCCTTGTCTTCAAGCATGCCAATGACAAAATGGTAGTTCACCACAGGCAAAGTGGAAATTTGGTTTAAAATCGCACGGATACCGTCTACATTGTGTCCGGTGTCGCAAATTACAAGAGGATGCTGTTGGATTATTTCCCACCTGCCCATAAAACCAGTATTTATTTTTACCCTGCTGATGCCATTCAGGATTGCTTCATGATCGATGCAATATCCAAGACTGATAAGTTCATCAACTGCAGTCAGTACTGTTCTCAGATTCTCTGTCTGATAATCTCCTGCCAATGGACAGCTTACTTCATACTGCTCCTTGGTTTTTTGATTGGTGATTTTTACCCTCAATGTGATAAAATCGGAAGCAGAGAGTTTCTCAACAAGGTAATTCTCACGTGAAAAGGAAAGTGAAGCATTCGCTGATTCGGCCTTTTCGATGAATATTTGTTTTGTTTCGCCTAAGGCTTCGCCAATAACCACTGGGACTCCTGATTTTATGATACCTGCTTTTTCTGAAGCTATCTTAGCCAGTGTATCTCCAAGAAAAACGGTATGATCCAGGCCAATATTGGTGATGATACAAAGATCGGGCTGAAGAATATTTGTCGAGTCTAAACGTCCTCCCATTCCGGTCTCCATGATGGCAATGTCTGTTTTTGCCTGTTTGAAATAGTTGAGACACAAGCCAAAGCTCATCTCAAAAAAAGAAGGTTTTATCTTGTCAAGCTCAGTTTTGTGTTGCTGGATAAATACACTCACTACAGCTTCCGGAATCATAACGCCATTGATACGTATTCGCTCCCGAAAGTCTTTGAGGTGGGGAGAAGTATACAGCCCAGTTTTATAACCTGCTTCATGTAAAATGGATGCCAATAGATTACTGACTGACCCTTTCCCGTTTGTGCCTGCGATGTGGATTGCCCGGAAGTTCTTCTGAGGATTCCCAAGGAGTTCTGCAAGTTGCCATGTCTTGGCAAGGTCTGCCTTATATGCTGCAGCCCCGATGCGGTGGAACATCGGCAATTGACTATAAAGATATGCCAGGGTTTCTTCGTATTTCATCAGTTTTGAAGTACAAAATGGTAGGTGATGCTACCTTTTTGCTCTTCAGGGGCATTGGTATTCGGACTGAATTTTGCTTTCATGGCAGCTTTGGTGGCCAATTTGAAAAGGGCATCGCTGGAGGTTGTGGTTCCCCTGGCCCCTGCTTCTGCCCGGGTTACCAGCCCTTCTTTACTGACCCAGATTCTGACGACAACAGTGCCTTGTTCACGTATGGTGTAATCAGGTTTAGGAAGATATTTTGCAGTCCTTCCACTCAAGTCAAAAGAGGCTCCACTGCCATTGCCTACGCCTGTTCCTTTGCCAAAGCCTGTTCCGGTGCCATCACCAGAGCCGGGTGTGCCATAATGGTTTTTGGCTGTCATGGAGCCATCCGGATGGCCCTGATCTCCGGGTTTACCGGTCTCTCCTTCACTTCCGCCTTTGTTCTTTTTCTTGAAAAGTGCATTGGGGTTGACAACCGGGTCATTGATTTTTATTGCTGCAGTGGTTGTCTTCTTAGGCTCTGATTTGGGACTTGTTTTGATAGCGGGTGCTTCCTCATTATCCTGTGTCAGGATTTCTTCATCCTGCCCTGTTTTCTGATCAGAGGTAACGGCTTCTCCACTGACCTGGCTGATGTCCTGTGTCTCCACTGAAATAAATTCTTCGGGTTGGGTATTCCCCATGCCATCGTCTGATGTGCCAAAATTAACTTCCAAACCAGAACCCCCACCAACAACAGGGTAGGGAGGCAAAGGCGTATGCAGCACAATAAAATACAAGGCAAGGAATACAATCCCATGGAATAACAGTGACAGTGTCCACGCCAGCGGTCGGTTCGTATTTTGTGTATCCTGTATCATTTATTTCTGCGCCGATTTTGTCGCTAACACCATTTTTACCTGGATCTTGTTGCCAATTTGCAAGATGTCTACCAGGTCCTGAACTGTAAGTGCGCCATCAAATCTCAGGACTACGGTAGGTTCGCTAATGGCGGCAGTTGACTTTTTTAACTCCAGTTCCAAGGATTCGAAAGGGACCTCTATGTTGTTGATGTAATATTGTTTGCTGGCTGTTACCGACAATGACACCTGCTGTTTTGAAATGGCCTGCGAGGTGGTTGCTTTGGGTAATAGCAGTTTTATTACTGAAGGATTGACCAGGGTCGAAACGATCAGGAAGAACAACAACAAGAAAAACATGATGTCATTCAGAGAGCCGGTATAAACCTCTGCCGTGAATGAATTTCGTTTTCTGAGTTTCATAACTTAAGCCTCCTTTTGAAGGATGTCCATAAACTCTAATGCGCTGTCTTCCAACATAAAGATGACTTTGTCAAGCAATATGTTGAGGTAATGGTAACCCGCATAGGCCAATACCCCAATAATAAGTCCTGAGGCACTAGTTATCATCTTTTCGTATAAACCTCCGGCGATGGTGCCAATACTCATGTTGTCTGTCAGAGATATGTTATAGAAGATCTTGATTACACCCATAATCGTTCCGATAAACCCAAGCATGGGTGCAATTCCGGCAACGATACCCAGGATCTTCAGGTTGCGTTCTAGTTTGGAGACTTCAAATTTCCCTACGCTTTCCAGCGACCTTTCAATTTCATCCATGGGCTTTCCGATGCGTTCCAGTCCTTTCTCTACCATGCGTGCCATCGGGGCGTTGGTCGATTTACAGAGCGCTTTTGCTGCATCAAGTTTGTAATCAAAAATGAAATCCCTGATGTTATGCATAAAATTTGCATTGATCCTGCTTGCTTTCCGGATTGCAATAAGTCGCTCAAAAAAGAAATAGACTGAAAGTATAGAGAGGATTAAAAGCGGAATCATAATGATCCCCCCCTTGAGCGCCAGATCCCAGATGTTCAGGGAATCCACCACGGGTGCTGCCGGAGGTGCTGTTAGCTGTTGTGCAGCTTGTTGTACTGTGTCGGCGACAGCCTGAGTTGCCGTGGTAATTTGCAAAATGATGCCTGTGACCATAATATGCCAGAATTTAATGAATTGTCTAAATTAGAAATAATGAAGGGGGGTAAACCTAAGCCTGTTGTTTACTTTTAAACAGTGTAATGTTAATTCTATACTGTTGATTTAGATGGTGTTCGGCTCTTAATTGCAATTCCTTTCCGGAGCTGTTGTGCTGGAAAACGCCATGCCAGCGGGTTTATTGCACCGGAATGGCCTGATTATACCACAGATAATGCAAAATGGAACAGCTTTAGGGCAGATAAAGACATCCTCCGCAATGGTCGGAGGAGCTTCCTGTCACACTCGAAAGGATGTTATTGCGTTCCTGAACTCTCAATAATCCCAAAAAAGCGAAAATCAGCGCTTCCTTGAAATCCAGCGTCAAATCACCCGGAATGATGAGTTGTGATGTAGTCTTGGTCCTGATCCTCTCCAGCAGAAATGTATTTCTTGCACCACCTCCTGTCACCAGAACTTTCCCATTCCCAATGATGGCAGTAGCTTCAGCGATTTTGCTGCTGACATGCTCCACCAGGGTTCGCATCAAATCCGGTACAGGCAGGCTAAAGTCATCCAGCATGGGCATAATTTCTGTTTCAACCCATTCTCTACCCAGCGACTTGGGGCCTGTTTTTTCGTAATGCGCCAGGGCGTCAAGGCGGTGCAGGAGTTCCTCATTGAGAGTCCCGGTGGCTGCAATCTTTCCGCCTTCATCATAATCACAGTCTAGCCTTGAAGCTAATGCGTTGAATACCAGATTACATGGGCCAATGTCGAAAGCGAGTCTTTTCCCTGCCTGGTGATAAGAGATGTTACTGAAACCACCCAGGTTGAGACAATAATCATAAGCGCGAAACAACAACTCATCCCCGATGGGTACCAGTGGAGCTCCTTGTCCGCCCATGGCAACATCCTGTGTACGGAAATCACAGATAACCGGGATCCCGGTGCTCCCTGAAATCGCAGCACCACTGCCAATTTGTAATGTCAGGCCCAGATCCGGGCGATGGAAAACGGTATGCCCGTGGGATGAAATATAGTCGGCCTTCTGTTTATGTTTCTTCAGAAAATGGTTTGACTGCTGTCCCAGATATTGACCATATTCTGCATGAAGTAAAGCAAGGCCTTCCCCGTCCTCGGAGGCAGCTGACTTCAGCCGACTGAGCCAAATTGAATGATATGGATATGTTTCAGCGATATGAATTGTATGCTGCCATTGTCCGTCTGTTTCAATGAAAGAGCAGAGTGCGAGATCGAGGCCGTCAAGGGAGGTGCCTGACATCAGGCCCAGGATGAGTGGTGAGCTGGGATTCATAACTATAAGGTATCCAGGATTTTCTCAAGTGCAATGCCCCTTGATCCCTTCAGAAGAATCGTATATTTCTCATGTCGGTGCTCCCTGTAGTAAAGCCTGGCGGCATGGACGTCAGGGAAAACCCTGAAAAGGGGCTGGTCATTTACTTTCTGAAATGATGGTCCCACCAGTGTAACATTGTCGAAACCCAGTTCGTGGATCAGATGAATGATGCTGAGATGTTCCGCATCACTGTCTTCGCCCAGTTCGAGCATGTCCCCTAAAATGAGTGCTTTGTTTTTTGCATCCACTTGCCTGAAATTCTTAAGTGCGACTTGCATGCTACTGGGGTTGGCATTGTAGGCATCCAGGAACACAGTGTTTTTCTCAGTTTGAAAAAGTTGTGAACGGTTGTTGGATGGGCTGTAAGCCTCAAGGGCTTTGTTGATGGTTGCAGGTTCTATTCCGAAGGTCAGCCCCACGCATACTGCAGCCATCATATTTTCGTAATTGTAATCTCCAAGTAAACGGGAGTTAATGTTATAATTTAGGTCTTTATGGGCATAGCTGAAGGAAAGGAATGGTTTGGCAGTCACATTGAAGCAAGGTGTCTTTGTATTTTCCCCCAATCCATAGGTCCACCTGTCAATGTCTTCAGAAAGTTCCATCAGCAGGGGATTGTCTGCATTGACAATCACGCTGCCATGCTTAGCTCCAACAGCCTCATACAGGGCTTTTTTGGTGAGGATGATGCCTTCAATCCCGCCAAACCCCCCCAGGTGGGCTTTTCCTATGTTGGTTAATATGCCATGGGTGGGTTGTGCCATCTCACAGAGTTCGGCAATTTCTCCCCGGTGATTGGCACCCATTTCGATGACTGCGATTTCGGTATCTGCTTTTATGGTTAGCAAAGTGAGCGGCACTCCGATGTGATTGTTGAGGTTGCCCTGGGTGTAGATGGTCCTGAACTGTGTTTCCAGTACTGTTTTGACAAGTTCTTTTGTCGTTGTTTTTCCGTTAGAGCCGGTTATCCCGATGATTGGGATGTTGCGCTTGCTTCTGTGCAGGCTTGCCAGGTCTTGCAGTGTTTGAAGGCTGTTGTCCACCAGCATGCAGTTTTCAGCACCATAATATAAGGGATCATCCACGACAGCAAGCGAAGCCCCCTGCTCCAGGGCCTGTCGGGCAAAAGCATTGCCATCGTAACTAGGTCCTTTGATCCCGAAAAAGATACAGTCGGGACTAATGTTTCTGCTGTCGGTACTGATAACCGGATGTAGCAGGTAATGCTGGTATAATCCTGAAAGGTCCATATAAAAAAAGACCCCATTAACGAATGATAATGGGGTCTGATTGGTTTATTTCAATATCTATTTACCACCGAGTCCGATAGGGCTGCCTACTCTGACCATTGCGCAACGGAAGCCAATGTAGTCTGTAGATTGCTGTTCGTCCATGTAGCGTCTTGCTCCCGGGGCAATCCAGTAAGCTCTGTCGCGCCATGAACCCCCTTTGAAAACACGGGCTTTGTCGTTCAGCATGGAGGTGAGAGAATAATCATACATGAATTTTGAAGTATTCTCCTGAGGGACATCCATCCAGTCTTTGGCAACGGTAGAAGCAAAGTCACCATCGAGGTAGTTGATGTTGTCGGCTTTGCGGTAATTTCTGCGATTCAGGCTTTCTTCTGTGGTGACATCACGCCAGACGATTTGTCCGAGGCTGTCTTTTTCCTGAATATAGCCTTCATTGTCTCTTTTCTGAGTTTTATAAACATTCCCCCTGAAAGGACGGAAGTCTGCAACATCTTCTGCACTTAAGGGACGATAGACATCCATCACCCATTCAGCAACATTACCGGCCATGTTATACAGGCCATAATCATTGGGCCAGTAAGAGAATACAGGAGAAGTGATATCACCGGCATCATTTAAGTTTCCGGCAACACCCATATAGTCACCTCTTCCACGAACAAAGTTCGCTACGAAGTTTCCATAAAATTTGTCATCCGTGGTACGGGTAAAGCTGCCATTCCAGGGATATGTCCTTCTTTCTACAATCCTTTCAAATTGTGTATTGCCAATCAGGCCGAGTGCAGCATATTCCCATTCTGCTTCAGTTGGGAGTCTGTAACGGGGCAGGAGGATTCCATCTTCCATCCTGACTTTACGTTCACCGGTACCTGAAGGGTTTAAGTCTTGTAAAGGACTAACGACAAGTCCTTCGTATTGTCCTGACAGATATGCGTCAGTGTTGAAATTGTTTTCGTTCCGTTGATCCGGATCCCAATCCAGAACGCCTTGCTGAACTAAGATCATCTCATTAACCCTGTCTGTTCTCCAGGCGCAATAAGCATTTGCCTGATGCCAGTTGATGCCGACAACAGGATAATCACGGTAAGCAGGATGGCGCAGATAAAGTTCCACAAAAGGTTCATTGAAGGCGAGACGATCGCGCCATACAAGGGTATCAGGCAATGCCTTTTTGTATACTTCAGGATAATCTGCAGAATATACGCGGCTTAACCAATAGAGATATTCCAGGTAATCCAGGTTGCTAACTTCGGTTTCGTCCATATAAAAAGAGGAAACAGAAACGCGGCGGGGAATGTTGTTCCAGTCATAGTTGACATTGTCTTCAACAGTACCCATGGTGAAGGTCCCTCCTTCAATAAGGACGAGGCCCGGACCCGTTTCCTGTTCAAGAAATGGGGCAACTTCAAAGCCACCATTGTCGGAGTTGTTATACTCCCAGCCGGTGCTCTTGGACAACTCCTTCTTACAGGAACCCATCCCGATTGTGAGGGTCGCCAGGAAGAACCCGATAAGGATTTTACTTTTCCGTGTCATATTAAGGTCAGGTTTGTTACTGTGATAGGGGAATTAACTAAAAAGTGGGGCAGTTTATTGTTCTTAACTTTTTCTTATGCGGTGGGCATGGGAACATAAGTGCCAATGATATTTCATGCGCTCCCCCGGTGATATTGGTGAGTTTAGAAACTGTAAGGTCATAACTGTATCCGAAATTAAACCAGTCTTGCTGGAAACCGGCGAGGAAAATTACGGCATCTGGGTTGTTGAAATTCTGACGGAACCACAATCCGCCAACAAATGGGAAACGATTGAAATAAAGACCGTAATTAATTTGCTGGAATTTCTGTTGACGTTGATAAAGAATGTTGGCCGATAGGGTTGGGTCTTCAACAGAACGATTGCGGGAGCTTCTTCTGGTAAGGTCAAAGACATAACCGGCATGGGCAGTCATCTTCATATTGAGTTTGCTGCTGATATCGCTGTAAAAGCCTTCGTTGGGTTGTGTCAGGTGATGCAAGGCAAAGCCTGCATAGAAATTTCTGCTGTTGGCCAGTACCAAACCTGTGGAAAAATCAGCAAAGCCTTTGGTTAGTTTGGAGGGTTGTTTTTCAGCTGTGGCGTTGACAAATCCAAAACGAGGGTCAATCATGTCAGGAAAAGTAAGCTTGGCCCAGTCAATTCGTCTTTGGTAATAAGTAGCCTGGAATCCGGCATTCAGGAAGAGATTCCTGTTAATGGTAAGTCTGTAGGAGTAAATACCGCTGGCGGTGGTCGTTTGTAAAGCACCTTCACCGGCCTGGTCGTTCATCACGATAAGACCGACTCCACCGGATAGCTTGTCCATATACATATCGGCAGAAGCGCTGAATGTTTTATAGGTTCCTGCAATGGCAGGCCATTGGTTCCTATAGTTTAAATTCACACGTGGACAGATGTTTGAACCTGCGAGTGCGGGATTGAGATATAATGGGTTAGCATAGAATTGCGAAAAAATCGGATCCTGTGCACGGCCCTCTAATCCCATTAACATGAGAATAGCAGCCACCCAAATGAAAGTTAGCTTCTTGACCATACGCTTCCTAAACAAGAGTCTGTTGTTTTGAGAACACAATATTACGAAAATTTCTTAACAAAACTTTTTAACAAAATAAATGTTTTTGACAATTACATCCGCACAGATGAGCGGAACAAAGGTTTTGACCCGCTAAGGCATCAGGTTTATTATACCGATTGAAGCCTTCCGGGGTTACATTAGATTGTATCTTTACACCATAATAATTCTGTGAATCCGGTTTTTTTTATTTTTGATGATAGCCCACAAGCGGAAATCAGGGTCTTAAGTTGCTGCATTGACTGCAAAAACGCTTTTGCAAAGTAATAATTTTGTTTTTTTTTAGTTTTTAGAATTCCCATCACCATAGTCTTAGAGAAAACGCCTGCAAATAGTTTTTTTATGAAAAAACCTTTCCTTCTTGTTTTTTTGTTCTTTATCGTATGTCAAAGCTTTTCAACGAATATTCCATTGGAAACAGTGGATTGGAAAGGTATCAGGGCGACCACTGATAACAATGGTAAGGTAATTCGTTTTTTATATTGTACGGGTGCCTCCTATCTGGGCGACAAGGACTGCCTGCCTCAGCTTAACCTGCAATACCCGCTGGGTTCTCCGGATGTACTTCTTGCAGCAGCCCTTGTTGAGCCTGTATTTCAGGTGCTTACTGAAGAGGAAGCCTCCGTTATTTCAAAAGAAACGGTACTACCCTCAGAAATCTTACCTGCCTGCGAACTTGGTATAATTCAAAAGCATCCTTATGCCATGATCAGCTTTGTACCGCTTCGCCGGAATCCTGTAAGCGGCCTGCCTGAAAAGCTTATCTCCTATAAAATTCAGTTAATAGAGGCCCCCAAGCCCGGCCCGGCAATGTCTGCAACAGATGTCACCTACGACACTACCTCTGTTTTGGCAGAAGGAAACTGGGTGAAAATGGCCATCAACCAAAATGGAATTTATAAAATTACCTATAGTGAGCTGCAATCTATGGGCTTTGACCTGAGTAACACAGATCCCCGTAATTTCAGAATCTATGGGAATGGCAGCAGCCCGCTCGCAGAGGCAAATGCAGCAATCCGCTACGATGATTTGCGGGAAAACAACATCCAGGTAGTGGGAGAGGAAGATGGTGTTTTTGATCCGGCAGATTACATTCTGTTTTATGGCATGGGGCCTGTACAATGGGTCTACAGCGCTGCTAAGTCACGCTTTGTGCATAAGGTGAATTATTATACCGATTACAGTTATTATTTCATTACTGCCGATCACGGTAGTGGCCGCCGAATTCCTTTGAATTCAACAAGTGTCCTGTTACCCAACCGCTTTGTAGCGGCTTTCAATGATTTCTCTTACCATGATATTGATCAGTATAACCTGATAAAATCAGGGAAAACCTGGTATGGAGAGAAATTTGATCTCAAGCTCAGCTATGACCTTCCCGCCTTGAATTTTCCCAATATCCTCGGGGATTCCGTGCTGACCATGGAGGTTGATGTTGCTGCACGCTCTGAATCCACCAGCCGTTTTAAGGTATATGTAGACAATGGCGAAGCAGCAAACATAAGTGTGCAGCCGATCAGCGCCAGTGCCTTTAATGCTGCCTATGCCATGAGTGCGAATGCGGTCAAGAAATTCTATGTCGACAAACCTACTTTTACCCTGAAAGTCAATTACCTTCCTTCAACTTCAAATTCTATCGGATGGCTTAACTATATAGAATTTAATGTGATGAGGGAGCTTAAAATGGTAGGTTCTCAAATGGCATTCCGTAATATTTCCTCCTTTGGCCCAGGGAAGATCACCGAATTTACCTTGTCGGCAGCCCCCCTGAATACACATATCTGGGACTTGAGCGACCCTACCCGGGCCCGTGAGCAGATGACAACCAGCCTGAACGGAAGTTTGCAGTTTATTGTGACAACAGATACTTTAAGGGAATACTTGGCTTTCGATGGCAGCTCATTCTTAAGCATTGCTTCTTCAGAGAAAATTGAAAACCAGAATCTGCATGGCCTGGCTGCCTATGACATGTTGATTGTCCATGCTCCGGAATTCAAAGCTGATGCTGAAAGACTTGCCTTAATACACAGGGGCAGGGGTTTGAGTGTTTTGCTGGAAACACCGGCACGCATTTACAATGAGTTTTCCTCCGGATGCCAGGATATCACTGCGATCCGTGATTTTGCCAGAATGCTCTATGACCGCCCTGAGCCTGGGAAAGAGCTGAAATACCTTTTGTTATTCGGAGATGCTTCTTATGATTATAAAAACCGTTTTCCAAACAATACGAATTTCATCCCAACTTACCAGTCGCTGAATTCATTGCTGCCAACCGAATCCTATGCCACTGATGATTATTTCGGACTTCTCGATGCCAATGAGGGTTCCAATTGTGCAGGAAACCTCGATCTGGGTGTCGGGCGTTTACCAGTGAAAACTGCACAAGAGGCAGCTGATGCAGTGAATAAAATTGAAAGATATCTGGGCTTGTCGGGTTCGCCGGGATCAGGCTCCGGATTTGCAAACAATGTGCCCAGGCTGGGGGATTGGAGAAATTCAATTTGTTTTATTGCCGATGACCAGGACAACAACATGCACCTGGATCAGGCTGAGACCATGACGGCCCTGGTGAATGCCAGCAATCCGGAATATAACCTCGACAAAATCTATTTTGATTCCTATCCCCAGGTATCCACACCGGGAGGCAACCGTTTTCCGGATGTCAATCAGGCCATCAACAAAAGAATTTCCAAAGGTGCTTTAATTGTTAACTATACAGGCCACGGCGGGGAAACAGGCTGGGCCCATGAAAGAGTACTCGAGATTTCAGACATCAACAATTGGGAGAACACCCAGGCCATGCCCGTCTTTGTTACGGCAACATGCGAATTCAGTCGTTTCGATGACCCGGAACGCAGCTCAGGCGGAGAATATGCCTTCCTGAACCCCAATGGTGGCGGGATCTCCTTGTTTACTACCACACGATTGTCATTTGCAGCGACCAACTTTGGACTGAATATGAATTTCTACAATTACGTTTTCGACAAGGTCAATGGTGAATATCCCAACATGGGCGATGTGATCAGGAAGTCAAAAACGCCTGCAAATCCCCAGATCCTGAACTTTGTACTGCTTGGCGACCCTGCCCTTGGCATCGTTTACCCGTACTACAGAGTTGAAACTACCACTATTAATGGTAAAGATGTCGGCATTGACCCGGATACCATCAAGGCATTCTCTTATGTAACTGTTGCGGGTATTGTCAAGGATGACAATGGAGCCAAAATCACAGATTTTAATGGTACAATTTACCCGACTATTTTTGATAAACCTGTCGAGATTACGACCCTTGCCAATGATGATGACAGCCAGGCCAGCACCTTTGAATTACAGAAAAATGTCATCTATCGGGGGAAAACAAGTGTTGTTAACGGGGATTTCAGTTTCTCATTCTTTGTGCCGAGGGACATTGCTTATAAATTTGGCAGGGGTAAAATCAGTTATTATGCTGAAAATGGGCTGACAGATGCCAATGGTTATTATGATAATTTTATCATCGGTGGCTCAGAGGACGACATTGAAACCGACGATAAAGGGCCTGAGATACAACTTTTTATGAATGACAGCAGCTTTGTTAGCGGAGGCATCACTGATGAAAATCCGATTTTGCTTGCTTATGTCAGGGATGAGCATGGTATCAATACTGTTGGAAATGGAATCGGGCATGACATCGTAGCCGTACTGGACGGGCAGACAGAGAAATCTGTTGTGCTGAACGACTTTTACGAAGCTCAGTTGAATAGCTATCAAAAGGGTGTTGTTCGTTATCCATTCAGCAATTTGAGTGAAGGATTGCATAGCATTTCACTGAAAGTATGGGATATTTACAACAATTCTTCGCTGGCAACAACTGAATTTGTAGTTGTGAAATCTGGTGACATTAGTGTTGAAAACCTGATGAATTATCCCAATCCATTCAATGCAGGGACCAACTTCATGTTCAACCATAACCAGGCGGGTGGGCAGCTTGATGTCGTTATTTCTGTTTTCTCACTTACCGGAGAAGAAGTGAAGACGATACGTACCAAAGTAATCCCGGAGGGCTACCAGGTTGGCCCGATACGATGGAGCGGATATAGCGATCAGGGAGACAGAATTTCCAAGGGGATTTACATTTATCGCCTAACCTTAACCAATGAAGCAGGGAAATCTGTTCAGAAATCCGCTAAGTTGGTGGTGCTTAATTGATTGAAGCCTACAATAATGAATTGAAAATATCGTTACCTTTGCAGTCATTTTTTAAATCAACAGATTCTTATATGCATACCTTACACCGGACTTTGGTTATTTTCATGTTACTTCCCTTTTTATCCAGCACTGTATTAGCCCAGGATGGCAATGGTACACTGTGGGGAGGTGTTCCAAAATCAACCACAACAGATGTTTTGGGCGACAAACTGAATACCATCACTACTGCAGTTCCTTTTCTGTTGGTAGCCCCTGATTCCAGGGCCGGTGCCATGGGCGATGCTGGTGTTTCTTCCACGCCTGATGCCAATTCGATGCATTGGAATCCTGCAAAATATGCCTTTAGTGAGAAAGCAATGGGTTTCTCTGTTTCCTATAGCCCTTGGCTCAAAGCGCTTGTCAACGACATTAACCTCGCTTACCTTAGTGGCTATTGGAAGCTGGATGAAAATTCTGCCATAGCGGCTTCTCTTTTGTATTTCTCCCTGGGGGAAATCCAGTTTACAGATGAATTGGGAACCCCCGGTGCAACTGTAAAACCCAATGAGTTTTCACTCGATTTTGCCTATTCCAGGAAGTTTAACAAGCGCTTTTCAATGGCGGTAGCTGCACGTTATATTTATTCCAACCTTACAATGGGGCAATATGTGCAGGGACAGGAAACGCATGCCGGACAATCCTTCGCCACTGATGTTGCCTTTTATTACCACAAGCCCTTCACTTTTGCAGGCAGAAAAAAAGGCAATGTCTTCGCTTTCGGTGCCAACATCTCTAACATCGGGTCCAAAATCTCCTATACGACAAGTACTGAGCGCGATTTTATCCCAACCAATTTAAGGTTAGGTCCATCATTGACACTCACATTGGATGATTACAACCAGATTTCATTTATGATAGACTTCAATAAATTGCTGGTGCCTTCTCCTCCCATTTATTCAATGGACTCAAATAATATCCCAATCCGTGACCCCGATGGTAATCTCATCATCGAGGATGGTATGGACCCCAATGTAGGTATTGTTGAAGGCATGATTCAGTCCTTTCATGATGCTCCCGGTGGGATGAAAGAAGAAATGAGGGAAATCAACATCTCCGGTGGTGTAGAATACTGGTACGACAAACAATTTGCTGTGCGTGGCGGTTATTTTCATGAGAATAAATACAAAGGAAACCGTAAGTTTTTCACCTTGGGTGCAGGACTTCGTTACAATGTCTTTGGTCTTGACTTTGCTTACCTGATTCCACTGGATCAGCGCAATCCACTTGAAAACACCATCCGTTTCTCCTTGTTGTTCGACATGGACGCCTTCAAGGAGCAAAACAAGCAATAATGCGCCTCAGAATAGGCTTTGGCTTTGATGTTCACCGACTTGAACCCGGCCTGCCTTTCTATTTGGGAGGGATACTCATTCCCCATGAGAAAGGCGCCCTAGGCCACTCTGATGCAGATACCCTGATTCATGCAATTTGCGATGCCCTGCTTGGTGCTGCCAATCTGCGTGATATTGGTTTTCACTTCCCCGATACTGCTGCTGAATACAAAGGTGCCGATAGCAAGATTTTGCTAAAGCAAGTTTTGGCGCTTCTGAAAGAAAAGGGATATGCCATTGTAAATCTGGATACGACAGTCGTTTTGCAAAAACCCAGGCTGTCAGCACACATCCCTGCCATGCAGCAATGCCTTGCCACAGTGATGAACATTCCCCTAGAGGATATTTCCATTAAAGCTAAAACAACAGAACATTTGGGTTTTGAAGGCAGGGAAGAAGGTTTGTCTGCTTATGCGGTGGCTTTAATTGAGAAAAGCGGATCAGAAGAGCTGAGATAATTCCCTTTTCAGAATTTCGATGGCCTGGCTAACCAGGGGTTTTTCTGTTTGCAGATAGTGTTCAAATATTTTCTGAGCAAGTTCCATGGAAGGTGCTTCATCCGGCACTTCAGAAGCAGCCACATTCACCACACGGATCATTTCTTCTTTCGCATTTTTTACTACTTCCCATGCCTTTATCGAAATATAAACCTGCTGGGATAAGTTGTGTTCATATTCTTCACGGATCGACATCAGCAAGGCTGTCTGTAACGCCCTTGAATCCATGCCGGGTTCATTGATACGAAGGATGATATTGGAGGGGATGATTCTCTCAAGGAACAAAACGACCCGTTCATAAGCCTGGAAACGCATTGGCAATACAATGGGCTGGCTCAGGTTTTTTATTTCGGCCATTCTCAGTCGCTCATCCTGTTCACGGGTATAGCGCATAAAGAGATAGGTCGATGCCAGCACCACCAGTGAGGGCAATATATATTTTAAAATTTCTAAGATTTCCATTTTCAGCGCGTTTTGGGGTTAGTCTGGCAAAGACAAAGGTCTGCATTTCTTACGTATTGTAACAGTCTTCGCAAGTTGGCATGAAGTTTTTTTTCTATCTTTGTCCTCTTTGTGAACCCAATAACAAGACACTGGGCCGATCAGGCCACAAAAAACTAATGCGATGATAGAGCTACTTTCAAATCGAGTAAATGAACTTTCTGAGTCTGAAACCCTTGCCATGACAAGGATCAGCAGGGAATTGACTGCCAAAGGACACAATGTGATCAACCTGAGTATCGGTCAACCTGACTTCAATACTCCAAAATATATCAAAGAAGCTGCGGTAGAAGCCCTGGATCAGAATTATACATCCTATCCTCCAGTGCCGGGATATGAAGATTTCCGCAAAGCCATTTGTGATAAATTGAAACGCGACAATGGCCTTGACTTTACGCCAGCCCAGATCGTAGTTTCAACTGGTGCCAAGCAATCTCTGGCAAACATCCTTTTGTGCACCTTGAATCCTGGGGATGAAGTAATTCTTCCTGTGCCTTATTGGGTTTCTTATGTTGAAATGGTGAAACTGGCTGAGGGCAAGTCTGTCCTGCTACCTACCACCATCGACACGGATTTCAAGGTGACACCTGAGCAGGTAGAAGCTGCCATTACACCCAGAACCAAACTCTTTATGTTCAGCAGTCCCTGTAATCCATCCGGTACTGTTTATAAAAGAGAAGAACTGAAAGCCCTGGCGGATGTTTTTGCCCGTCACCCCCATGTTTATGTGGTGAGTGATGAAATCTATGAGCTCATTAATTTCAGTGGAAAGCACGAAACAATAGCGCAGTTCGAAAACATACGCGACAGAGTTATCATCGTCAATGGTGTTTCTAAAGGTTTTGCCATGACGGGATGGCGCATCGGTTATATGGCGGGACCTGTTTTCCTTGCCAAGGCCTGCGACAAACTGCAGGGGCAGGTAACATCAGCCACCTGTTCCATTGCCCAGAGAGCTTCCATGAAAGCCATGCAGACAGATCCGGCCACAAATTTCGATTTGCAATGCATGGTGGCAGCCTTCAAGGATCGCCGTGATTTTCTCATTGAGCTTTTGCTTGAGATTCCCGGATTAAAGGTGAATAACCCGGATGGTGCTTTCTACCTTTTCAGTGACTGTTCCGCCTATTTTGGAAAGTCTGACGGAACAACCACCATCAAGGACGGCAATGATCTGAGTATGTATCTGTTATACAATGCTTTCGTAGCCTTGGTAGCTGGCAATGCCTTCGGCGATCCCAATTGTATCAGGTTGTCTTATGCTGTTTCTAAGAAACAACTGAAAGAAGCAGTAGAACGACTGAAAGTGTCGCTGGCAAGACTACAGTAAAAAAACAGAATCCGGTATTTACAAATCCAGTTTAAGGTGTAATTCCTTGAGCTGTAGTGGGTTGATGGTTGATGGTGAGTCGATCATCATGTCTCGTCCTGAATTGTTCTTAGGAAAAGCAATGAAGTCACGGATGGATTCTTGTCCGCCGAAAATTGCACACCAACGGTCGAAACCAAATGCAATTCCACCATGCGGAGGAGCACCATATTCGAAAGCATTCATCAGGAAGGCAAACTGTTTCTGAGCCTCTTCTTCAGTAAATCCAAGCACCTGGAACATCTTACGCTGCAGATCTTTGTTGTGGATCCTGATAGAGCCTCCACCGATTTCAACACCGTTGATAACCATATCATAAGCATTGGCTCTCACCTTTCCCGGATCGGTATTGAGTAATTCCATGTCTTCGGGTTTTGGAGAGGTAAAAGGATGGTGCATGGCATAGAAACGTTGTGTTTCCTCATCCCATTCCAGGAGTGGGAAGTCAATGACCCAGAGGGGTTTGAAAATTTTATTGTCGCGGAGCCCCAGCTGGTTACCCATTTCAAGTCGAAGTTCATTGAGGGCTTTGCGGGTTTTTGTTTCTTTGCCTGCAAGGATCAGCAGGAGGTCGCCGGGTTTGGCGTCAAAAGCATCGGCCCAGGTTTTGAGGTCTTCCGGGCTGAAGAATTTGTCGACAGAGGATTTCAGGCTGCCATCTGTCCCATATTTCACCCAAATGACACCACCGGCGCCGATCTGGGGCTTTTTAACGAAATCAGTGAGTTCATCGAGTTGTTTGCGGCTATATTCTGAACAGCCTGTAGCACAGATTCCTACGACGATTTCGGCATCGTCAAAGACTTTAAATCCTTTGCCTTGAGCAGAAGGCGTGATTTCAGTAAAAGTCATCCCGAAACGCAGGTCAGGTTTATCACAACCATAGAGGCGCATGGCATCAGCATAGGTCATCCTGGGCACAGCTTCCAGTTCCTGTCCCAAGACTTTGCGGAAGAGGTGTTGGGCAAGTCCTTCGAATGTATTGAGGATGTCTTCTTGTGTGATGAAAGACATTTCACAGTCGATCTGTGTAAATTCAGGTTGTCTGTCGGCCCTGAGGTCTTCATCACGGAAGCAACGTACGATCTGGTAATAACGATCGAAGCCGGCCACCATCAGGATTTGTTTAAAGGTTTGGGGTGATTGTGGTAAGGCATAAAACTCTCCCGGGTTAACACGTGAGGGCACTACGAAGTCGCGGGCACCTTCTGGAGTTGATTTGATCAGGAAAGGTGTTTCAATCTCGAGGAAGAGCTGAGAGTCCAGGTAGCTGCGGGTCTCGATGGCCATTTTGTGGCGGAGTTCGATGTTTTCCTTCATGTTGGTGCGCCTCAGGTCGAGGTAGCGGTATTTCATGCGGAGTTCGTCGCCACCATCGGTATTTGTCTCAATGGTGAAGGGAGGAAGAATGGATTCATTGAGGATGGTGATTTTGTCGACATTGATTTCGACATCACCAGTGGCCATTTTCGCATTTTTATTGCTTCTTTCCTCTACTGTTCCTTCGATGCTGATGACCCATTCCCTGCCCAATTTTCGGGCTTCCTGACATAGGTCAGGACGGATTTCCATATTGAAGACGAGCTGGGTGATCCCATATCTGTCACGCAGGTCGACGAAAGTCATTCCGCCAAGATCACGGGATCTCTGGACCCATCCGCTAAGGGTTATTTTTTTATTGACATCAGTGATCCGGAGTTCACCACAGGTATGGGTACGTAACATAAATTTTGTGTTTAAGGAGGTGCAAAAGTAAGAAAAGCTTTATCTTCGTTCAAACTCGGACCTATGCTTTCTGCTTTACCCATCGAAGATATTATGCAAAAGGCTGTTAATGCAGCTAAAGAATTCAATGAATTGGACCAGCTTGCTGTTGATAAAATTGTCAAAGCAGTCTATGAAGCCGGTTTCAACAACCGTGTAAAACTTGCCAAAATGGCCTGGGAAGAGACCGGAATCGGCAAATGGGAGGACAAAGTGATGAAAAATGTCATCGCCACCCGCAATGTTTATCGTGATATCCGCAATCAGGGAACAGTAGGCGTCATTACCGTGGACAGAGAAAATGGCATCACCGAGATTGCCAAACCCCTGGGACCCATCTTTGCTATTACGCCAATCACCAACCCCACCTCAACGGTCCTGTTTAAAGTCCTCATTGCGATGAAGACCAGGAATCCCATCATTTTTAGTCCGCATGGTGCAGCCAGAAAGTGTTCTATTGAGGCTGCCCGGGTATGCTATGAAGCTGCCCTTGCTGCCGGGGCACCCGAAAATTGTATTCAGTGGATCAAGCGGGCCGGTAAAGACGAGATCCTGGAAATTATGGCCCACAAGCGTACCGCTCTCATCCTTGCTACTGGTTCAGTAGGATTGGTAAAAGCAGCCTATAGTTCAGGGAATCCTGCCATCGGTATTGGCCCCGGGAATGTTCCTGTATACATCGGGAAGTCTGCAGATATCCCGTTTACTGTCGAGAACATACTATTTTCCAAGACCTTCGACAATGGTACCATTTGTGCCAGCGAGCAGGCTGTCGTGGTTTCCCGCAACAACTCACAGGCTGTTATTGCAGAATTTAAAAAGCAAAAAGCCTATTTTCTGAACAAGGAGGAAATTGAAAAACTCAACCCCATTGCTTTCAATACAGCATTGAAGGTGATGAATGTCGAAGTCATTGGGAAGTCAGCCCCCGTGATTGCAAAAATGGCCGGTTTTGAAGTCCCGGAAGATACCTCTGTTTTAATTGCGGAATTGGGTGATAAAGTTGGGATTGATGCGCCTTTATCCCTCGAAATCCTGGCTCCAATCCTGGCATTTTATGAAGTAGATTCTTTCCAGCAAGGCATAGAGATGTGCCGGCGTATCAACGTTCATGGCGGATTGGGTCATACCGTGAGCATATTCTCTAATGATGAGGAGAAAATCCGGCAGTTTGCCTCTGTCATGAATGCCGGCAGGATTGTGGTCAATACCCCTTCTTCTCATGGTGCTTTGGGCGGAACTTTCAATGCCTTGCAGCCTTCCATGACATTGGCCTGTGGACCAGGCGGTAAGAACATCACCACAGATAATATTTCTGCAAGGCATCTACTTAGCATTCAGCGTATTGCAGAGCGCAGAATCAACCCTTGTGCAGAATGTGATCACATCCCTTATCTTGATGAAAGCATCACAGCAGAGAATGTCGACAAAGAATGTACGAATGAGGTGGCTACCTTCTGGCGCGGCGGGAATGGCGGGGGAATATAACCTGAAAGGCGCGCTGTTAAAGGAATAGCCGGATGTTGTTAAAAGTCTGACAGGCTTGTATCATGGTAAATATTTTGCGCTATTAATCTTTGTACCTTTGCTCCCTCCAAAAAAGGTATATGAGTGAACCTATCAAACATGAATGCGGTGTTGCCCTTGTCCGCCTGCTAAAGCCACTTGAGTATTATCTGGCAAAATATGGTAACTCCTTTTACGGTCTGAGTAAGCTACACCTCCTGATGGAGAAGCAGCACAACCGTGGCCAGGATGGAGCCGGTATCGCCAACATCAAATTTGACATGCCGGTTGGGAAGAAATTCATCAACCGTATCCGGTCGAATGAACCCAATGCCATCGATGCCATTTTTAAACAGGCTTTTGAGAAACTGAGGGACATTGAGGACCGCACTCCACACAAGCTTAAGGACATTGATTGGCTAAAGGAAAATATTGACTTTACAGGAGAGCTCTTTCTGGGTCACCTGCGGTATGGTACCTTTGGCCGCTACAGCATTGAGAATATCCATCCGGTTGTCCGCGAAAACAACTGGATTACCCGCAACCTCGTCTTGGCCGGGAACTTCAACCTCACCAATGTCAATGAACTTTTTCAGAAACTCATCGATTATGGCCAGAGTCCTGTAGAAACTTCAGATACTGTCACCATTCTTGAAAAGATAGGGCACTACCTTGATGAAGAAAACCAGGCAATGTACCATCGTTACAAAGACGAGGGCATTCAGAAGAAAGAAATCTCCAGGCTGATTGGCAGCGAACTTGACCTTCCCAAGATCCTTGCCAGGGGTGCAAAGTCCTGGGATGGCGGTTATGCCATAGCCGGCATGCTGGGCCATGGCGATGCTTTTGTCATGCGGGATCCTTCGGGCATACGTCCTCTCTTTTATTATATGGATGATGAAGTTGTGGTGGCGGCCTCTGAACGTCCTGCCATACAGACTACCTTCAACCTTCCCCTTGAAGCCATCAAAGAGCTGACACCGGGACATGCTCTGATTGTCAAACGCAATGGTCAAACCGGGGAATTCAAATTCAGGGAGCCCCTGGAAAAAAAATCATGTTCTTTTGAAAGAATTTATTTTTCAAGAGGATCCGACCAGGATATCTACCAGGAAAGGAAAGACCTGGGAAAATACCTGACCCCAACCATTTTGGAAGCCGTTGGCAATGACATTGAAAATACCGTCTTTTCCTATATTCCCAATACTGCAGCTGTTGCTTACTACGGTCTTGTTGAGGAGTTGAACATTTTTTGTAACAAGATTTCCCAGGAGCGTATCCTTGCCCTGGGTGCTGATCTCACGCCCGCGGCGCTGGAGAAGATCCTGGCGCTAAGGCCTCGTATTGAAAAAGTAGCCATCAAAGATGCTGCGCTCCGTACCTTTATCACAGCCGATGTTCAACGAAATGAGCTGGTCGCGCATGTGTATGACATCACCTATGGTTCTATCAAGAAAAAGGTGGACAACCTGGTTGTGTTGGATGACAGCATTGTAAGGGGAACTACCCTGAAGAAAAGCATTTTACGTATCCTTGACCGCCTCGAGCCCAAGAAGATCGTGGTGGCTTCTTCTGCACCCCAGATCCGCTATCCTGATTGCTATGGGATCGACATGGCCAGACTGGGTGATTTCGTAGCTTTCCAGGCTGCTATTGCACTGTTGAAAGACACCAAGCAGGAGTATGTCATCAACGAAGTTTACAAGAAATGCAAGGCGCAGGAGAGCGTACCGGTAGAACAGGTTGTTAACCACGTTAAAGAGATTTACAGCCCCTTCCTCGATGAGCAGGTTTCAGATAAGATCACAGAACTCTTAACCCCCAAAGGTTTGAAGTCGGAGGTGCAGATTGTGTACCAGAAAATTGCAGACCTACATCTGGCATGTCCCAAGCATTTGGGTGACTGGTACTTTACGGGAGATTACCCTACGCCCGGGGGCAACAGGGTTGTGAACCGCTCCTTTATTAATTTTATTGAAGGGAAGTCAGAGAGAGCCTATTAACTACATCAGTTTCTGATACACCTGCCACCAGCGGTCAGGGATGTCATCTTTGCATGCGGTTTGGTAGTCCTGGTAAGAACAGGGAACCAGGTAATGACGTTCGTATTTGTTGCGTAAGTTAGACTGGATAGGTACTTCCATCCACCAGCGGTCGCTTCTTTTACTTTTATAAAAGACGATTTCTTCTTTGTGCCCGCTGATTGTGACCATGTATTTGATGAAATTTTCCTTGTCTTTGAGTGGGAAGTCCTGCAGGCGGCTATAGAAGCCGTCGAAGAAATACCATATCATTTGCGCAACGAGGTGTGATGTCTGCCCGTTTTTGTCGAGCAGAGGATTGGCTTCATAGAAGCCCACACAGCTCAATTTGTCGCTCATCCCTGCATAGCGCATGATCTGGCACATCTCCTCACCATAAAAGCCATGGGGAGAGGCATTGCCATTCCCCGGGGCATCAGAATGACGGATGGCAGACATGTCGACTGTGAGCAAGTCTGCATTTCTGACGATAGGTTCTACTTCTTCCAGGTCGGCCCTGACTTTGCCCAGGCGGTATGCGTCGAAGAAGAGGTTTTTTACGAGTTTCAGGGCTTCCTGGTCAACAAAATAACTCTGATAACCGATGTTGGCAAAGTTGAAGAGGTAGTTTGGCTGGTGGAGTATGATGCGTGTCAGCCAGGATTGAGAGTCAGTATCTTTTTCACTTCTGCCGAGGTCGAAGCAAGAGTCGATGGCAGCGATGTTGATGATTTGTCCTAGTTCTTCGTAAGCTTTGTAGGTGGCGTAGGTGAGGTCTTGTCCACCGCCCAGGATGACAGGAATAATCCCTGAGCGTATTAGCTCAGTAACGACACTGGAGACGGCAAAGTAGGTGTCTTTGACATCATAACCCTGGCGGATGTTGCCTAGGTCAACGACTTTTGGAACATTAGCGCCCGGGAAAAGATTGTACAGAAAATCCCTGATGGTGTCGGGGGCTTGTCCGCAGCCTTTGTTTCCAATTGCCAGGCGGTCTTCTTCAACGCCGAAGATGGCCATGTGTGCATCTTCCATTTCAGGGAAGTGCCCATCCGGGAGGTAGGTTCTAAAGACATCTCCCATCCTTTTCCGATGGCTTTTTTCTGCATAAGTAAACTGTTGCAGGGCGACAGGCTCGAAATAAACTGACAGGTCCATGGGGTGATGGAGTTGTTATTTGGATTTTTTTCTGGGGACAAAAGCCTTGGGTTTCTCATCACCGGCTTCTTCGATAAGTTTCATACAATCAGCCAGGCTGAGTGTTTTGGGGTCTTTGTTACGTGGAATCTTATAGTTCTTCTTTTTGAAAGAGATATATGGTCCATATCTGCCATTCAACACCCGTAATTCCGGCTCCTCCTCAAACACCTGGATGAGTTTCTTTTCTTCAGCATCTTTTTTATCAATGATGATTTCGATGGCTCTTTCCAAAGTTACACTGTAAGGATCGTCTTCTTTTCCTAAGGAATAAAAAGAATTGCCGAGTTTCACGAAGGGGCCGAAGCGGCCGGTGCCGATGAGCACCTCCTGTTCTTCGTAAGTGCCGACATTGCGCGGGAGTTTGAACAAGTCGAGAGATTCCTCCAACGTAATGGTATCAATACTCTGGCCTTTTCCGAGCCTTGCAAACCTTGGTTTCTCTTCACTTTCCGTATCACCGATCTGAACCATGGGGCCATAGCGACCGATTTTTACGAAAACATTCTTTTCAGATTTGGGATCTACACCAAGAAGACGTTGTCCTGAGAATTTCTGAGTTGTCGTTTGTGTCTCATCAACCTGTTGATGGAAAGGCTGATAGAATTCCCTGATAATTTCGTTCCATTCACGTTCTCCGGCCGCGATTTTGTCGAATTCCTCTTCAACTTTGGCTGTGAATCCGTAGTTGATGATGTTTTCAAAATACTGCACCAGGAATTTGTTGACGAGTCCACCGAGGTCAGTTGGCAGGATCTTTCCTTTGTCGAAGCCCACTTTTTCTTTTTTGTGAGCAGTAGTGATTTTATCCTGTTTAAGGGCGATGATGGTACAACTTTCTATGGTTCCTTCAACATTGCCTTTGATGACATATTCTCTTTTCAGGATCGTAGAGATGGTAGGCGCGTAGGTAGAAGGACGTCCGATGCCAAGTTCTTCAAGTTTTTTCACGAGGCTTGCCTCCGTGTAGCGCAGTGGGAACTGAGCAAAGCGTTGTGTAGCTTTGATTTCGTCCGGGCTGAGGGGATCACCTTCCTTGACAGGTGGGATGATGCTTTCCTGGCCTTCTTCGCTTTCTTCGTCGGTAGACTCCATATAGACCCTGAGGAAACCGTCAAATTTGATGACCTCTCCACGGGCGATAAATTTCTCAGGTGTTTTGCTGACGTTGATGACAACGTTGGTCTTCTCGAGGATGGCATCTGCCATCTGGGAGGCGATGGTTCTTTTCCAGACCAGTTCATAGAGGCGTTGTTGGGAGGCATCGCCTGAGATCTGGGGCTGGTTCATATAGGTAGGACGGATTGCTTCGTGGGCTTCCTGAGCACCTTTGCTTTTGGTAGTATATTGCCTGGTTTTTACGAAATCTGGTCCAAATAATTTGGTTACTTCCTCCTTTGCCATACCCAATGCCATGTTGGAAAGGTTGACGGAGTCAGTACGCATATAGGTGATCTTTCCGGACTCATAGAGCTGTTGTGCCACCATCATCGTTTTGGAGACAGAGAACCCCAGTTTCCGTGCAGCTTCCTGCTGCAGGGTAGAGGTAGTAAAGGGAGGAGCAGGGGATTTCTTGGAAGGTTTTGTTTCAACTTCTCCGATTACATAGGAGGCTCCTATGCATTTTTCCAGAAAAGCCCTGGCATCTGCTTCTTTTTCAAATCTTTTGTTCAGTTCGGCTTTGATTACGGCGGGACCGTCCGGGCCCTGCACATAGAATTCGCCCGTGATGCGGAAAGAAGACGTAGAGATAAAACTGCGGATCTCATCTTCTTTCTCAGAGATCAGTCTGACGGCGACACTTTGCACCCTGCCGGCGCTGAGTGCCGGTCTGACTTTCTTCCAAAGCAGGGGAGAAAGTTCAAATCCTACGAGGCGGTCGAGAACCCTGCGTGCCTGTTGGGCAAAGACAAGGTTACGGTCGATGCTGCGGGGGTTGCTGATGGCTTCCAGGATCGCAGTCTTGGTGATTTCGTGGAATACGATTCTGCGGGTATTCTCATCTTTCAGTCCAAGGGTCTCCGACAGATGCCAGCTGATTGCTTCTCCTTCACGGTCCTCGTCAGTCGCAAGCCAGACCACTTCTGCCTCTGCCGATGCTTTCTTCAGTTCAGTCACAATCTTTTTCTTGTCTGCTGAGATCTCATAATCCGGCAGGAAGCCATTTTCTATATCTACGCCAAGTTTTTTCTTTGACAGGTCTCTCACGTGGCCAAAGCTTGATTTTACAAGGAAATCCTTACCAAGGAAACCTTCTATCGTGCGCGCTTTGGCCGGGGATTCTACAATTACAAGGTTTTTCGCCATTTTTCCGATGCTCGTTTTAGGGGTGACAAAAGTAAAACAATAATATGGTATAACTGACAAACAAAAATCTTAGACTTTCAGAACATCTCCAAGGCCAGCTTTGTTTTGTCTATTTTTGTGCCCGTTTACCGGCAGGAATGCCTGCCAATAATTCTATAGACACAATTTTTATCAAAGTGGAAGCAAAAAGGAAATTATATATTGAAACTTACGGCTGTCAGATGAACTTTTCAGACAGTGAGATCGTGGGATCTATCATGACTGACGGGGGATATGAACTGACGCAACATTTGAAAGATGCAGATATTATTTTTGTCAATACCTGTTCAATCCGCGACAATGCCGAGCAAAGAGTCAGGAAGCGCCTGCGCGAATTCAATGCACTGAAAAAGCGCAATCCCCAGCTGATTGTAGGATTGTTGGGGTGTATGGCAGAGAGGGTAAAAGAGCATCTTTTTGAGGAAGAGCAATTGCTCGATCTTATTGTTGGGCCGGATGCTTATCGTGATCTGCCAAAGTTGATGAAGGAAGTTGGTAGCGGGCAGAAAGCCATCAACCTGATCTTGTCGGATGACGAGACTTATGCTGACATCAGCCCTGTTCGGATCGGCAGCAATGGCGTATCAGCTTTTATCTCCATCATGCGTGGGTGTGAGAATTTCTGTGCCTATTGTGTTGTGCCCTATACCCGTGGCACTGAGCGCAGCAGAGATCCCCTTTCGATTCTCAGGGAGGCGAAGGAACTTTTTGAAAAAGGGTACAGGGAGATTACCCTGCTGGGGCAGAATGTCAATTCCTATGCCTGGACTGTTGAGGAGCGTACCTTTGATTTCCCGGGTTTGCTGGAGGAAGTTGCTATGATCAGTCCGTTCTTACGGCTGAGGTTTTCAACCTCTCACCCCAAAGATCTGAGCGATAAGTTGATTCGGGTAATTGCCTCCTATCCCAACATCTGCAGGGCGATTCATCTTCCGGTACAATCAGGAAGCAGTGCTGTTCTGCATGCCATGAACCGCGTCTATACCCGTGAATGGTACCTGAACCGTGTTGAGGCCATCCGGGCATTGATCCCTGACTGTGGGATGTCGACTGACATCATCGCAGGCTTCCCGGGCGAGACCGAGCAGGATCACCAGGACACCCTGGCCATGATGCGGGAAGTACATTATGATTCCGCCTTTATGTTCAAATACTCAGAGCGTCCGAACACCCTGGCTGCCGAGACCCTGCCTGATGATGTAGCTGAAGAGACAAAATCCAGGCGTTTGCAGGAAATCATTGATTTGCAGAATAAACTTGCACTCGAAAGCAACCAGAAGGATATTGGAAAGATATTCGAGGTATTGGTAGAAGGGACGTCCAAGCGTTCAGCTGTGCAACTGAGTGGCAGAAACTCACACAACAAAATGGTCGTCTTTACCGGGGCCGGACAAAAGGCCGGGGATTATGTAATGGTCAGGGTGAACAGTTGTACTTCTGCTACTTTATTGGGAGAATTGGCCTAGTAGTTTAGGTTTAAATGAAAAAAAGAACCACAAAGTACCCTCAGTTCAAACTGATAGTACTTTGTGGTTCTTTCCTTTACTGCCGGTTATATAAGCCCGGTATTATTTTTTACAAAGCCCCTTCATCATAGGCTTTTTCTCCATGCAGCCCCATATCCAGCCCCAATCTTTCATGTTCCTCAGATACCCTGACCGGAGTAAAATAGTTGATTATAATTAGCATGATATAGGTAAACAGGAAGGCATAGACAGAAGCGCCAACGACAGCCACCACTTCCTTAAAGAAGAAAGTCGCATTTCCGAAAAAGAGTCCGTCGGCACCTGCTGGATTGATGGCTTTCGATGCAAAGACTCCGAGCAGAATGGTCCCAAGAAAACCACCAACTCCGTGAACGCCCCATACATCTAGTGCGTCGTCCCATTTGAGTCTGTTTTTCAGCATGACGGCCAGGTAGCAGACAACGCCTGCCAGGGTGCCGATTACAGCAGCTGCCCACAATGGAACAAATCCTGCACAAGGTGTGATCGTGGCGAGACCGGCGATAGAACCCGTCAACAGGCCAACGAATTTCGGTTTACGTTCACGGCTCCATTCGATGATTACCCATGACATGGTTGCAAAAGAAGCCGCGACATCAGTATTGAGGAAAGCCATGGATGTAATGGTGTCGACAGCGACCTCACTACCGGCGTTAAAACCATACCAGCCGAACCAAAGGAGACCGCTGCCAATAGCAACAAGGGGAATGCTATTGGGGGTAGAGTTTTTGTCGGACCTTGCTCCAACATAGAAAACAGAAGCCAAAGCCGCAAAACCTGCTGTGGCATGAACAACGATTCCACCAGCGAAGTCAAGGACACCCCACTGGGCCAGGAGTCCACCGCCCCATACCATATGTACAAATGGATAATAGACAAGTATTTGCCATACCGTGAGGAAGACGACATAGGATTTAAATGTTACACGACCGGTAAAGGCACCTGTAATCAGGGCAGGCGTAATGATGGCAAACATCATTTGGTAGGCGATAAAGACAATTTCCGGAATCTTCCCATTAGAATACATGCTATCAGGTGTGACACCCATGAGGAAGGCTTTGTCGAAATTGCCGAAGATGCCGCCGGCACCACCGCTGAAACACAGCGAATAGCCAAAAGCAAACCACAAGACAGTGGTCCATCCCAAAGAAAAGAAGCTTTGGATCATGATACCCAGAATGTTTCTTTTGGAGGCAAGTCCGCCATAAAAGAAGGCCAGGCCCGGTGTCATCAACATGACGAGGCTGGTGGCAAGAAGCATAAATCCCGTTGAACCGGGTTCGAGAGCTTGCGTCATTTTTTTTATTTTTTAGTAGTGAATGTTAGTGTTGTTTTTAATGTCTTCCTTAGAGTGTAATTCCCAGAACAAAATATGCGCGAGAAGCCTGTGGATTGAAGATAATACTGGCTTTCATGGGCAGGTCGAATTTGTCGCTGATTTTGAGTGTACGGAATCCCGTAAGTCCGAAGTTTGTGATGCCTGCTGATTCGCCGTAAAGGCCTTCTCCTGCTGTGAAACCAAGGAAAGGGTCTATCCTGGTCCCATTTACAGTAAATGAATAGCCCAATTCAACATAGGTAGAGTAATTGTTGGTGTAGGTAGTATCCAGAGAAACAGCATCAATCTTGTCAATTTTTTTGTCAGCTCCATATACAAGGGTAGCAGCCGTTACACTGAGGGGGAATTTTTCTGTTCCTTTGTAGGCAAGCATTGCTTCGAAATAATGCCCGGTTTTCTCGCTTTCGTAGTTGAAATAAGGTACGTTGTCGATTTGTGGGCTCCACATATAATCAGTAACTGTGAGTGTAAACTGCTTAAGGGTGTAAGCGGCATACAGGTCAAATTCTTTGTAGGTCCCGGTGAAATTGCCGGATGCCCATGCACCCAGTGTAAAATTGCCCAGTCCCATAGAAATACTGGGTTGAATATTGGGGCTTTGGTCGCTGACGATGCCTCTCCAGATGTAGGAGCTAACGATGTCGGTGCCCAGGTTGATTTTTGGGCCCTTGGTTTCTTCCTGGGCTTTCAGCTGGAAGTTGTTTGACAGGAAAAGGACAGTGAGCAGCAAAGTGAAAAGTTTGGTTTTTTTCATAGGACAATTAGTTTGGTTAGCGAAACCAAAAGTAGATGGCCCTGAAAAGACAGGCAATTCGGGAAAACAGGAATTCATACCAGGGAATTACGGAGCCGGATCTCCGTGTTTTACTTAGTCTTGCTTGTCGTTGCAGGAAAATCTGCAAAAAAGCATACTTTACAATTCAATCATGCCCTGTCTTGCAAGATATTTTACCAGTTCGATACTGGATTTTATCCCCAGTTTCTGCATGATGTGATTCTTGTGTGATTCGACAGTACGGACACTGATAAAAAGTTTGTCGGCGATTGCCTGGTTGGGCAGGCCTGCAGCCAGTAGTTTCAGGATTTCTCCTTCCCTGTTTGTGATCTGGGCTTTTTCCTCGGGCTTTTCTTTGGGATTTTGTTGTGCTTTCCTGATCAGGTTTTTCAGCAGGACTTTAGAGATCTGTTCACTCAGGTATTCTTCACCCATTGAGACTGCCTGGATTGCAGCGATCATTTCTTTACGGGTTGTATTTTTGGGGAGATAACCCCTGGCTCCGGCTTTCAGGGCATTTAATACAAAGTCTTCCTGGGTGTACATCGACAGCATGATAACCTGAACATCAGGGTAGTATTCTGTAAGATGCGCAGTTATTTCGACCCCGGATTCCCCTGGCAGCGAGATGTCCATCAGGATGATGTCAGGTTTGCAGGTTTCGAGTTGTGCATACAGGGAAGAACCATCTGCCGCTTCCCCGATTACGCTGATGTTCTCTTCACCATCGAGTAAGGCCTTGATGCCATCCCTGACCAGTTGGTGGTCATCGACAATAAATACTTTTATTTTGTTCATGATGTCAGTCATTCATGGGTATTTCAATGTGTAAGTGGGCTCCTTTTCCAGGGAATGCAGAGATTTCCAGTTTTCCCTGAAGGAGATGAACCCTTTCCCTGATGTTGCTCAGTCCATTGCCTTTGCCCAGTTGGCTGATATGGAAACCTTTGCCGTTGTCTTCAAGGTCGACAAATACCCGCTTCCCGGAAGTTGAAATCCCCACCGATATTTTTGTCGCAAAAGCATGTTTCACCGTATTGGTAAGGGCTTCCTGGAATATGCGGAAGAGGTAGGTTTGGGCTTTGATGTCAAGTCCTTTGGCATCTGTCGTGCTGTCAAATTCAAGCAAAAGGCCCGCATTTTCTGCTGTTGTCTCGCAGAGGTTACGGATGGCGGTGACGAGTCCGAATTCCTTCAGCACTGCCGGCATCAGGTCGTTGGTGATCCTGCGGATTTCATCGATGGTATGATCCACACCTTTGCTGACTTCTTTGATGGTTCGTGTTGATTGCAAGGGGTCTTCAGGGCGAATGCTTTCCAGCCTGAGTTTGGTGGCTGCCAGGAGTTGTCCCAGTCCATCGTGCAACTCCCTGGAGAGACGCTGGCGTTCTTGTTCCTGGCCATCGAGGACTGCAGAAAGACGTTCAGCCCTTTCCATGCTGAGTTCCCGGCTTTTTGAATCGAGTTCACGCACCATTTTGTTAAAAGTCTCAGCCAACTCCTTGATTTCGTCATGGGTAGCAGGGAGTTCGACACTGCTAAGCTTGCCTTCCGAGATTTCCTGTGCGGCATTCTTCAGCCTGACGAGTGGGAGTGTGATTCTCCGGGCAATCAGGAATGTCAGGATAAAGACCATCATGGCGATGACGGCAGACAGCAGCATCAGATTGTTCCTCAGGTTAAAGATGGGTACCATGGCCTCAGGAAAGTCGAGTTCTACCAGGATTACCCAGTTTAAGCCTGAGATCTTGAGCTGGTCATAAGACCCTATTACGTTGATGCCGCGATAATCATCATAAATCCCTGTGCCACTGCCTTTGGCAAAGGCCTTAGTAGCACCTGCTGAGGTCACTTTTGTTTTCAGGATGAAGTAGTTGGCAAAGCGTGAATGCGTTCGTAACAAGCTATCCTGGCCTACAAGATAAGATTCACCGGTTTTGCCAAGTCCACCGGAGGCATCGCTTTCCAGCATAAAAACATCAAGGGTATGACTCGCAATCCCACATGAGAAATAACCCTTTACCTTTCCCCAATCATCTCTGATGGCAGTACTAACCCATAAGAGAGGTTCTTCTGTAGAAAGGTCGCTGCGGTAGTCCTGGACAAATACTTCCTGCTTCAACAAGCGGAGTTTGCTTTCCGGCGACAGTGGATCGCCGGTTCCCATCAGGTTAATTCTGGGAAGGCTATCCTGTGATTGCGCTTCAATGAGAAAGGACTTTCCGCTGGTATCAGCAATCAGGAATTTTTTGTAGTAGTTGGTAGAAGTCAGGAAGTGATAGAAATAATTGGTCATTGAGAAATTCCGTATTTCTTTCGCTTCTATGCCAATTTCAGCCTTGCTGAGTAAATCCAGTGCCGTTGAGACATCCTGGGATTTGGCAACCCAGACGACTTCTCTTTCCCTGTCAGTGAAAAAATTTTCTACCTGTGATTTTTTTACAGTCCGTACCGAAGTTAGCTGGCTGAAAGTCCTTTCCAGCAAGGCTTTGCGAGCGAGGTAATAAGAAAGGCCTCCCAAAGATGCAATAGCAATGGCACTTACAATGATGTAATTCAGGATGAGGCGTTCACTGAGGGCGATGAGGCGCATCTTTGTTGTTATAGGGTCATTTCCCCGCGCAGGGGCGTTTGCAGCCTTTTGGCCAGTTTGTCTTTCTCCAGGCCACTTCCAAGCAGGAACATAAGCTTTGCCAGGGCTGCTTCAGTGGTAATGTCGTAGCCCCCAACAACGCCGATTTCTTCCAGTGTGATCCCGGTTTCATATTTCCCCATCTCAACAGAACCTCCTTTGCATTGGGTGACATTGAAAATCAGGATACCTGCGTCGTAAGCTTCTTTCAGGCATTCCAGGAACCAGCTGGCCGTTGGGGCATTGCCTGAGCCAAAAGTCTCCAGGATTAAGGCCTTCAGCCCATCCGTTTTGAGGATGGCGTTAACAGCCTGGGGTGTGATTCCGGGAAAGAGCTTCAGTACCGCGATGTTGGTATCCAGGTTTTTGTGGACTTTGAGTTTTTTGAAATTGGGCTTCAGCAGGATGTTGTGGTTGTAGTTGATATAAACGCCAATCTCCGCCAGGTAAGGAAAGTTGCCTGAAACGAAGGCATTGAAATGCTCAGCGTTAAACTTGCTGGCCCTGTTGCCGCGGTAGAGTTTGTTTTCGAAGCAGATTGCGACTTCCGGAACGAGGGGAGTTCCTTCCTCATAGGCAGCTGCGATTTCTATGGCATTGATAAAATTCTCACGGCCATCGGTACGGATGACCCCCATGGGCAGTTGACTTCCGGTAAAGATGACAGGTTTGTTCAGGTTTTCAAGCATGAAACTCAGCATCGATGCTGAATAGGCCATGGTGTCGGAACCGTGAAGGATCACAAAGCCGTCGTAGGCTTCATATTTCTCTTCAATGACAGAGGCCAGCTTCTTCCAGAATTCAGGGCTGACGTTGGAGCTGTCGAGCAAGGGATCAAAAGAGTAGATGTCGATTTTGTAGTTGAAGTTCTTCAGAATGGGAATATGCTGGTACATATTGTCGAAGTTGAAGGGCTTCAGGACCCCGCTTTCGGCTTCACGCATCATGCCGATGGTGCCGCCGGTATAAATCACCAGGATGGAAGGTTGGTTGTGGGGCATGGTTTATATTATGGGTAAGTTGAATAATGTGATCGCATTTGCAGTTGTTATTCTGGCAACTTCTTCCACTGTAGTGCCTTTGAGTGTGGCCAGTTTTTCTGCCACAAGCGCAACATAGGCGCTTTCGTTTCTTTGTCCGCGGTGCGGCACAGGCGGAAGAAAGGGTGCATCCGTTTCCAGGACAATGTATTGCAGGCTGATGTTTTCGATTGCTTCAGCCAATCCTGAGTTTTTAAAAGTCAGCACCCCCCCGATTCCCAGTAAAAACCCCAGCCTCACGACGCGTTCAGCCTGGTCTTTGTCACCTGAAAAACAATGGAATACACCCCTGAGCGTGGGGTCAGCCATGGATTCCAGGATATCCAGGGTCACATCCATGGAATTGCGGGTATGGATCACCAGCGGAAGGTCTTTGTCCATGGCCAGGGCTGCCTGTCGCAACAGGCAGATTTCCTGTTCATTGGAATATGTTTTATCCCAATACAGGTCAATCCCACATTCTCCGATGGCATAGTATTTCCTGCTAGGTAGTTGAGATTCAATCCAGGCCAGTTCTTTCTCATAGTCTCCATCAACACTGGTAGGGTGGAGGCCCATCATCGGGAAGATGTTATCAGGATACTGATCACAGAGTGAATG
>Ga0247840_10001705_pt1 | contig 41964 bp, 32 predicted proteins | sample LaCruzMarch2015__FD_192404 | JGI IMG/M metagenome (GOLD analysis project Ga0247840, IMG submission 192404) | Freshwater microbial communities from meromictic Lake La Cruz, Castile-La Mancha, Spain - LaCruzMarch2015_17m | ecosystem: Environmental > Aquatic > Freshwater > Lake | place: Spain... | reverse complement strand
AAACCTGCCCTTCAGTTCCCGCAAATCTCGCACAATAATATCAATCCCCCAGATGCAATTAATCGTGCGTAACCTGGATCAAGACGTCTTAGCATAAAAGGGTTAATTCTGATTAGCGTTCACGCCACCGGAGGATTTGTCAGTATGGGCATCTCGGCGGATGTAACCCGACAGATCATGGACAGGGCGTCGTTGGTCGTCGGTGAGATTACACCTTCATTACCGAGAACCATGGGCGCGGTCACCGCTCATGTCAGCGAATTCGACTATCTGATATATTCGACGGAGGGAATGACCGTTAGTCCCCGGCCCACGACGACCCCTGCCTTTGAGCGCATTGCCGCCAATATCGCCTCTATGGTTGAAGACGGCAGTTGCCTTAATTTCTATCCGGGCATAATCTACGAAGCGCTCTACAGCCATTTGAAGAACAAAAAAAATCTTGGTGTTCACTCAACTTATTTTACAGACGTCCTCATGGATCTCGTGAAGTGTGGGACCGTGAACAATTCCCTTAAAGGATCATTCCGGGGGAAATCTATTGCCGTTTACGCCCACGGTACTAGAGAACTGATGAAATGGCTTGACGGCAACCCTCTGGTGGAGTTTCATCCTATTGACGTTGTCTCCGACGGCGGTCATATAAGTCGGAACGACAAGATGATCGCCGTCATTCCCGCCCGGAAGGTTGATATAACGGGGGTGGTGGCCCTGCATACCGGGCGGGAAAATATTGTTGCCACACCCGGTCAGGTTCAGGACATCTTTACCAGGATCGAGCGGGCATCAGGGGCAAGAAAAATATTCGCCCTCCCCAGCCGCAATCTGCGGGGCGAACCAAACATCCTTTTTTCTGTAAGTAATTACGGGAATCTTTTCACCAACCACGAGTCTCTTGACCTGATCGTCACGGAAAACGGCGTTGCCTCCCTGAGAGGCCGTTCCCTTCGTGAAAGGGCCCAGGCCATCATTGACATTGCCCATCCGGAGGACCGCCAAGACCTGATCCATCAGGCGAAAGAGGCCAGAATTTTATATCCTGATCAGATTTGCGTATTCCCCGGCGCCTGCCCAGAACATCAGATCACTTCCCGCAGATTTGGGGGAAATGTACATATCCATTTCCGTAGTATCAAACCGTCGGACGAAGAAGAGATGCGGCGGCTCTTCTACCGGCTATCGAGCATGTCCGTATATTACCGTTATCATTGCCATATCAAAGCCATGCCCCATCAATCCATGCAAAAGTATGTGAACATCGATTACAACCGTTGCTGTTCCATTGTAGGCCTGGTTGTGAAAAACGGCATGGAACGAATTGTTGCCGAGGGAAGATATGCCATAGAAGATGAAAGTCCTCACACGGCCAATCTGGCTGTTTTCGTGGACGAACAGTATCAGGGCAACGGCATCGCTACCTTTCTGCTCGACATGTTGACCCGCATGTCTCATGGACAGGGAATAAAGACCCTGAAAGCCGACATCCGGGCTGAAAACAAAGCTATTATGAAGGTTATGAACAAACTCCCATATGCTCTAAAAACAACTTACGAACAAGGCGTTTATAGCGTAAAGATTCACGCTGAATGAACACCAGCGAGTCAATCGTAGCGCCTTGAGCCAGCAGATATATTTTCAGGGAGACTTCCAGGCGGTCACTTGCTAAGCAGGTCTAATTTAGAGATTTATCTTAGGAAAACAAATAGACGGGGTATTTATGAAAATCTTTTGGAGATGAAGTTTATATGCTCTGATTATTATTCGCGGTGTTGTCAAACGGGGTCGGGGTGGTACTACCCGACCCCACCTCCTTACTTCTAAGTACACCGCCACTCTGCATGAAATTTAAGCAGAGCGGGGGTTGTGGTAAAGCCGGGAATAATATTACGCGAGGTTGCTGCCGCCGGTCGTCTCCTGCTCTCCTTCCTGAGGGGGGGCATCCATATCCACAAGCAGCCTGTCCGTCTGCCGGCGAATACCATACAAGGCGTTGATCAGATCGTTCCGGTCATCTTCCGACCATTCCTGCCAGGGTAGTTCCATGAATTCACCGGTCAACTCGTCCGTCTTTGTGATCAGGAGGCGTTGCGCCGAAGGAAGGGTCTTGGGAGTCGTGGGCGTCTTGACCTTACCAGCGCTCGCGGCCTTCGCCATCAAAGTCTCAAATTTGCGGCGCATGGTCGATTCCGATTTTTGTCTGGCCACTTCGAGAAGCAGGTTCTTGGAGATATTTGGGTTCGTGCGGCTGGCGCTGCGGATGTCTTCAGGCAATTTGGTCAGCGTCAGGCTATCGTAAACGGAAGATTTCGACTTGCCGATGGCGTCGGCAAGCTGATACTTATTCATGACATATTCCTTCATCAGGGCATCCATTTCCTCGGCCTCTTCGATGGGAGTCAACCCTTCCCGCTGGATATTTTCAACAAAACCCTGGAGGCGCGTGTCGCCGTCGGTGAAAGTCCCGGGAATTTCCCTCAGCCCTGCCAGCAGTGATGCTGCCACACGGCGATGGCCGGCGACAACAACCGGTTTTACCTCGGCATTTTGACAGAACAGAATGGGCGTAATGACCCCGTATTTTTTTATGGATTCGGTGAGTTCGTTAAGGCTTACGGGATCCATAAACTTGCGCGCTTGCGCCTGATCGGTCAGGAGATCGGCAAGCTTGAGTTGGTAGAGCTTCCCTTTGACATACGTTGCGGCCATGAACAGATCCTCCTCAATGAAATTTTATTGTAATATAGTAATAAACCTATAAAATGTCAAGGTCAGGATGCTGACAGGTCAGGATGTCAAGGGAGCGGTATCAAAGATGGAGGCGCGGACTAAAGACAAGGCTTTATCCATTAACATCCATGCTCGCAGGTGGGCGCGACAAAGCATGAAAATCCCCCTGAATCCCCCCTTTGGCAAAGGGGGGATTCAGGGGGGATTTCACATAGAGGGGAGACAGACAACTTTCCAGCCGATGGAAAGGTTTAAGTATATGATATTATTAAGCGAAAACGGAAGTGGTTGTAGCACTAAGCTCTGCGGCGTTTATTTGTAATATTAAATACATACGCAGGCACCGAGCACTCATGATTCGCCTCATTTTTAGCCGATAATGTCCGGTTAAGTGTCAAAACGGCAAGAGAACTATTTTAGCAGGAATTGAAAAGGTGTAGCCTGCCCGTCACCCCCTCCCGGGCGCCCCATTTTCTGGTAATGGGGATTTCCATTGACCGTCTTCAGCGGAATGGGATAAGGATAGTTCATTACATGACTTTTTAAAGGTAGCTTTTCATGGCCGGAATTTTAAGAGCGTCATGGAGTCGCATCCGGCGCTTCGTAAAACCACCCCTCCTGCTTGCCGGGATTCTGGTCCTGGGAGGGCTGATTTATGCCGCAGGGGCCCTTGACCGGTATGTAGGCCAAAAGTCCCCCGATCTCATTGCCCATGTTCAACAAAGATATGGATTGCCATGCACAATCGGGGGGTTGCACTATGTATTTCCTTTCGGCATCAGGGCATCGGATATCAGCATTTCCAGAGCCGATAATCGCTTATGGCTTAAAGCAAAAGAAATTACCGCCCGAATTAGCCCCCTGAATTATCTTCTGTCAGGGAAATTGTATTCCCAGGCTGTGAGCAGTGTAGAGGCGAACAATCTCGAAGCGTTTTTTTATCATCAGGATGCGGGTGGTTGGGATTTATCAGGAGTTCCGCATCCCCCCGCCGGATCGGAAACCGCACCGCCCGCCAGTGAAAATCGTTCGCTGAAAGCAACCGTCAATAATCTTACCCTATTTTTTCGTACAGATAAACGTGAAGTAAAACAATCATATACAAAGATGGTGATCCGGACCGGCCCTGACTATGGCGAAGCCTATTTCGAACTTGCCGGCGATGGCGGCGAACGCCTCAATGTTTCCTTTCAAAGAAAATCAGGTGAGTTTGCAGCCAGGGCTGAGTCTTTTCGTCTGGCCCTGCTCTCCCCTTTTCTTGGCAGCAGCGTTCCTCTTGATGATATTTTCATAACTGCTGACGTGAAGGCAACGCCGGATAAAAACGGCCCCCTGTCCTTTGCTTTGTCCGGCGTCTTTTCAGCGCATGAAAAGAAAAAGGGCATCTTCCCTGATTTCTTCAAAAAAGATACCCTGGTAAAGTTTGAGGCCAGGGGGAAAATCGATAAAGATCAAACGGATATCCAAAACGGTGAAATTAACATTGGTGGGCAATCAGTCTCCATCAATGGGCGGGTCACAAACAAGAGGAGGCCCCAAATCGATTTGCTTCTGAATTTTCCTGATTTCTCGATTGGAAAAGCTTTAGCCGGCATCCCGGCGCAATTTTATCCCGATTTACCGGGGTTGAAAGTGAAGGGAAATCTGAGCGGCAAATTCCATTTTTTCATGGATATGGAAGATCCGCAAAGCCTCAACTATAATTTTGACGGGACACACGAACCCATCAAGGTGCTCGCCCTCAGTACGAAAATAAATATCAAGGCCCTCGCCTCACCTTTCCAGCACACCGTCCGCCGCCCGGACAGAAAACGGGTATCCTTTATAGTCGGTGAAAAAAATCCGGATTATATACCCCTAGGCAGTCTGCCTGCATCCGTGGTCCCTGCCGTCATAACGGCTGAAGATGGTGGTTTCTTCAAACACAAGGGATTCAGCACCTTGCCGATCAGAGATTCTTTTGTGGAAAATCTGAAGGCAGGTCGAGTTGTAAGGGGGGCAAGCACCATTACGATGCAGCTCGCCAAGAATCTTTATTTAAGGCCCGAAAGAACCTTCAGCAGAAAGTTCGAAGAGTCATTTGTCACGATGGCTTTAGAGCAAACTCTTACCAAAGAACGAATCATGGAGATTTATCTGAATATCATTGAGTGGGGTGACGATATTTATGGTATCGGCCCGGCGGCGCAATACTACTTCAAAAAATCTCCGACCGAACTGACACCGGTGGAATCGGCATTCCTCGCATCGATCATTCCCTATCCCCGCAAAAAATGGGGGACTGATCCGCTCAGCAATATCAGCGAGGGATGGCGGCAGTATCTGCGTTTACTTCTTTGCCGGATGTATGAACGGGGTGGCGCCGAAGTTGACGACCTGCGCCAGGCAGGGGTTGAGGAAGGGAGAATCGCCCGCCTGACACGGAATAAAGAAGTGGGTGCAAGAGCTGTTTCCCCTCCCCCTGAGGGAAACTGAAAGTCAGGTTGGATAAATTAACATCCATGTTCAAAGGTGGGCACAATGAAGCATGAAAATCCCCCCTCCCCCCCTTTGTCAAAGGGGGGTTAGGGGGGATTTTCATATAAACGTTGACACCGATCTATTTCTTTGGCAACAGATTCCATACGAAAAGATTGCCGGATCCTCACGGGAGAGACGGCCAGACTGGTCGGTGAGATTCTGGAAAAATGCAGACTGAATGGAGACATTTGAAAAATGGCTTCGCTTCCGTTTAGTATGCATATGCTTATCATTAACTACGTGATGTTAAGTTTAATCTCGGAACGGCGAAAAACATTTGATTCGCCGCTTGCGAACCTTTTTTCTGCGGTTATGCAAAGATCTCGAATGACAAAAGCTGTTTGAGAGGAGGACGACTATGAATGGTGCGGAAGTGCTCGTAAAGACTGCGGCTGCGTGCGGCATTGAGGTTTGTTTCGCCAATGCGGGCACCACGGAGATGCCAATCGTAATGGCGTTTGACACCATCCCCGGCATACGGCCGATTCTGGGTCTTTTTGAAGGCGTGTGCACCGGTGCGGCTGACGGTTACGGACGCATGCGGGAATATCCGGCCATGACCCTGCTCCATCTGGGACCGGGACTTGCCAACGGCATCGCCAATCTGCACAATGCGCGGCGCGCCCGGACACCCATTGTCAACGTCATCGGCGATCATGCCTCCTGGCACGCGCAGGCGGATGCACCTCTGGCCATGAATATCGAGGGGCTGGCGGAAACCGTATCGGGATGGCTGTGCACTAGCCGGGACACCGAAAATATGTCCCAGGACATGGTCGATGCCGTCGAGGCCGCACTCCAGGGCCAGATAGCCACCCTGATTATTCCCCATGATCACCAGTGGATGCCGAGCAGTGACGATCCGGTTACCCCGCCACGGGTATCTTATGTACCGATAGATTTCGATCGTATCGAGGCAACCGTCGGACTGTTGAAGTCGGCAAGGAAGGCCGTCATTCTAATGGATGGAAAGGCTCTGCGAAAAAGGGGGCTCCATGCCGCCGCCCGCATCAAAGCGGCCACCGGGTGCGATCTTATGTCCGTCACATTTCCGGCATATATGGATCGGGGCGCCGGTCTGCCTTTTCTGCCGAGAGTTCCCTATTTTCCGGAACAGGCGATAGCGGCCCTATCTCCATATGATGCGGTGATCCTGGCCGGTGCGAGAGAACCGGTGGCCTTCTTCGGATATGAAAACGGGGCAAGCTATCTGCTGGACCCGGCCAGCCGCAAGGTACGTATCGCCGGGGAAGGCCAGGATTCAGCCGTTGCTCTGGAAGTCCTGGCGGATGCCCTGCATGCACCACGAGCAGACAACGAACTCAGTGCTATGGTTGCTGTTTACGGCAGACCCGCAGTACCCGAGGGAAAGCTGACCGCCGAGAAGGCCTGCACTGTCCTTGCGGCGTTGCAGCCGGATCACGCCATCATTGTCGAGGAGGGCCTGACATCGGCTTTTGCCTATTACCCGCAGGCGGCAACGGTTGCACCCCACAGTTACATCACCATCACCGGAGGCGCTATAGGTCAGGGCATTCCCTGTGCGACGGGGGCCGCCGTGGCCTGTCCCGACCGTGCCGTTATCAATCTCGAGGCCGACGGCAGCGCCATGTATACCGTTCAAGGGCTCTGGACACAGGCCAGGGAAGACTTGAATGTGACCACCCTGGTCTGTTCGAACCGGAGCTATTTCATCCTGCAGGTGGAAATGATGCGGGCCGGCTGCACCACGCCGGGGCCGAAATCCATGTCACTGAGCGATCTGGGGAACCCTGCCATCGACTGGGTTAGCGTCAGTCAGGGAATGGGAGTACCGGCCGTCTCTGTAACCATGGCCGAAGATCTCGCCGAGGAGCTGCAAAGGGCGATGGAAGAGCCCGGTCCCCATCTGATCGAGATGGTCCTTTAAACAGATTCATGCGGCATTATGTTGAGTACTGACTTCCACAATTTTGTCTTGACAATGGAGAGACCTTCAGGAAAAGATAAATTATCGATCAGGTAGGGCCCCTTATCGTTACGGGGTGGGTGCAAAACTCATCGGCGGTGAAAACTGCCACACATGTTGGGAGTTCGTGGACCAGGAAACAGAATCGAGGGGTACTGATGAACACCAGGAATAAAAGATCAGAGCCCGATATCCTTGATCAGCTGTATCGGAAATATGCGAAGGGCGGGACACGCATGGCGAGGATACAGAGCACAGCTTACTTCTATTTCAAGAAGTACAGTTGGATCGGCGTAACCGAGTCCGCCTATTTCGTTAAAAGACTTCTCGATGTGTGCGTGTCCGTCATGATGCTTATTATTCTCTTCCCGATCTTTCTCATCACATTCGTGGCAATAAAGATAGACAATCCCGGCCCTGCTTTTTACAAGCAGACCAGGGTTGGTAAGTGGGGCAAGCTGTTCACGATCTACAAGTACCGGTCAATGGTCATGGGCGCCGACAAAATGAAGGATCAACTGCTCGACCAGAATGAATCCGGCGGAGTAATTTTCAAGATGAAGCGCGATCCCCGGATTACGCGGGTGGGCCGTATCGTGCGAAAGTTGTCCATCGATGAATTGCCGCAACTCTGGAACGTCCTCAAAGGTGACATGTCACTAGTCGGGCCGCGCCCCCCGGTGCCCAAGGAAGTGGCTGAATATGAATATGCCGATCGGCGGCGTCTGGATGCTATCCCTGGAATTACGTGTATCTGGCAAGTGAGCGGGCGCAGTGAGATTGATTTTAAAGGGCAGGTCCGCCTGGACGTCAAGTATATTGAAAACCAGTCCTTTTGGGGCGACATCAAAATCCTGTTTAAGACAATTCCGGCCGTGCTGCTGGGGAAAGGCGCCTACTGATGATTCCCGAATCTGTCGTGATTCTTGGGATTCCCCTCGACAACCTGAACATGGATGAGACTGTTGACCGCATCTTCTCGATGGTGGAATTGTATCAAAGTGATCAACGCCCTCGCCTGGTGGCTACGGTAAACGTCGATTTTGTGGTCAATACCCTTACCTGGCGCCTCGGTCGCATTCGTCATCCGGAACTCCTGGATATCCTGCAAAGGGCCGACCTGGTCACCGCCGACGGCATGCCCATGGTCGTGATCAGCAAGCTTATGGGGTCACCCCTCAAGGAAAGGGTGACGGGGGCGGACCTGGTCCCCAGACTGGCCGAAGATGCAGCCAAAAGAGGAAAGTCAATGTACTTCCTGGGTGGACGTGGGGATGTGGCTATGCAAGCGGCATCACTGCTCCGGAAGCGTTATCCGGAGCTGCTGGTCGCCGGGATCGATTCGCCCTTTGTGCATATCGAGGGAGAGAAGTTGGCCGATGCGGAGGAAGCGGACCAGGAGATTGTGGAACGGATCAATGACGCCAGACCGGATATTCTGCTGATCGCCTTCGGCAACCCCAAGCAGGAAGTATGGTTCAACCGTAATCGGAGCCGGCTGCGGGTCCCGGTATCCATAGGCATTGGGGGAACTTTCGAGTTCATAACCGGGTCTGTGCGGCGGGCGCCGCTCTGGATGCAGAGAACCGGGTTGGAGTGGGTCTTTCGCATTACTCAGGACCCCGGCCGCTTGTGGAAGAGGTACCTGGTTGGTTTTCTAAAGTTTGGTCTCATGGTGTGGCCGGCGGTCCTCTATTACCGCTATATGCGTCTTCGATATGTACTGTTTCACCCGCAGGAGACGCAGCCGTCCCAACCTTCAGGCCAGGATTTTCGTGAGGGAGTTTGTCTCAACATCATATCTCTTCCCGGCCGTCTGGACACTGTCACGCTGGAAAGCCTCTCGGAACCGATTGAAAAGGCGCTTTCAGGGCATTCCAACGTCATCCTGGACTTCTCACAGGTTTCCTTCATTGATTCGACAGGGTTGGGCTTCCTGATTCGTACCCTCCGGAGCGGCGAAAGGGTTGGTTGCGAGATCCACTTGGTGGGAGTCAGCTCAAAAATACGCAGCTTCTTCGAGTTGAACAGAATCTGGGACCTCTTCAGCAAGAATGCCCGGGATCGGATCGACGAGGTGATCAAATACCTGAAGGCAGAACGAAGGCTTCCACCTTTTTATTATTTACTTACCCGCAGAACGGAGTTCACCGTTCTTGATCTCTTCGGACGGCTCGACGCCCAACAGATGGCCGGCTTGGATATGACAGAGCTGAAGAATGCGGTGAGCGGCAGAGATTGCATCCTGAACCTCTCTCATCTGGACTTTATTGACAGCGCCGGCCTTCCCTTTTTCTTCAAGATCCAGAAACACCTGGTCAACTCCGAGAATAGATGTATCCTCTGTGCGCTGAAGGAAAACGTGGATCAACTGTTTCGCCTCACCAAGCTAAACCACCTGTTTCACATTGCCCCGGATCTTTTAGCCGCGGAGCAAATGCTTAAGAAAACAACATGAAGGCAATCATTTTTCCGACAACCAACACGGGGGACTTGGCGCCCTTGACTTCCTGGATACCGGAATTCCTGCTTCCCGTGGTCAATAAGCCAATTGTGGAACATCTCATCGAACTCCTGGTAAGGCATCATATTGAGGAGATATTACTGATCGTCAAACATATGCCCTATGAAACGGAGAATTACTTCGGAGACGGCTCGCGATGGGGTGTGCGACTCTCCTACGCACTCCTGAGCAGTTACCGCGGGATTGCCGACGCCCTGGGCCGCATTGAGGCATCGAAACTTCAAGGTTCCTTTATCTGCCTGCCGGCAGACCTTGTCACTGACCTCGACATTTCCGAATTTATTAATGTTCAACCCCAGGGACAAGGGGATATTTGTCTTGCCAGCACTGCTATCGGCCCTGATCAGCCAAAGCTTCAGCATGCAACTGCCGAGGAATTGGAGGCGATCGATTTCTCTCCGTTAATCATGAATGGAGAGGCCTTCAAATCCTTTACCAAGCTTGCCCTCCAATCCGGTTATCCGGACGTTCCCAACCGGCTGGGCCGGGATCTTGATATTGTGGACGCATATCATTCACCTTTCAACAGCCAAAGGGTCAAATCGCTAGCTGATCTTTTTTTGGTTAACCGGCGTGCACTTGAGGGCGATTTCAAAAGCATTCTGATCCCTGGAAAGGCGATGGGAGAAGGACTTTGGTTAGGGAGACACTGCCGGATTCATCCCGATGCCAAGCTGGAAGAGCCACTGCTTATCGGCGACCACTGTAATATACAGGGAGGGTCATCCATCGGTCCGGGAACCGTCATCGGCGATCATGTGATCATTGATCAAGGCGCATCCGTTCGGGACACTCTGGTTCTAAGTAACACCTATATCGGCCCTCTTACGGAAATAAAGGATGCCCTTATTAAAAAGAACTGGATGTTCCAAATACCTCGCATGCTGCATGTGCACATGGGGGATGATCTTATTCTTGGAGACCTTGAAAAAAGGACGCTGGCAAGAAAAGGCGAACGGCTGCTAAATCTGGTACTGGCACTATTCTCCCTAATTTTGGTCTCCCCTCTTTTGGTTGCCCTGCTCTTATATCACCTTATCTTTCCCGCGCAGAAGTTTTTCTTTTCCGAAAAACGGTTACACGCCCACGGTCGAAGGAATCTTGACGGAAAGACCACCCCATGGTCTTTCAACCTTTTTCTTTTCAGGAGTGGTAACACGCTCATCCGCAAAATTCCGGGACTGATTAATGTGATAAGGGGAGATCTCAATCTGGTGGGAGTCTCCCCTCTCACTGATGAAGAGTCTCGCCATTTGCCGGAGGAGTGGAAGGATATGAGAGTCAATACACCCCTCGGGCTGTTTCACCTATGGGACCTGGAAGCGCGGGATGATCTCGACTGGGAAGAGAAGATGGTGATGGAGAGTTACTATGCAGCGACGCGCTCAACATGGCGGGACCTGAAGATATTCGTCAAGGCCCTTTTCACTAAGATGCTCGGTTGACCTGATTCGAGTATCACCATGAGCGCGAATCAACCATACATTTTCGAGGGACTGCAGCGCCGTATCGGCAAATCTCATCTGGCCCGGCGCCTCAGCATTCAGGTCGATCATTCCGCGAAATATTTCGGCAAGGGATCAGGAAAATTCCATTGGGAGAATATAGATTTCCTGCCACAAGTTTTGGAATTACTGATCAAGGCCTCGGGATTTTTTCAAAAGGGGGAACGTAATGCTGAGGCGTATGAGGTTGTGGAAGTTGATGTGCAATTGGAAGGCCTGCCGAAACCCTTTGAGAATTTCCGTATCCTCCATCTGTCGGATATCCATATCGACGGCATGCCCGATCTTGGCAATCGACTCATCCGCATCATCGGAAATCTAACCTATGACCTTTGTGTCCTGACGGGTGATTTTCGCTTTCACACCTTCGGCAATTACGAACCATCCATAAAATGCATGAAAAAGCTTGCGGCATCCATAAAATGCCGTCACGGCATCCTGGGCATTTTGGGCAATCACGACTTTGTGGAAATGGTGCCGGAACTCGAAGCATGCGGCATTCGCATGCTGCTGAATGAGACTGCCACTATCGAACGAGAAGGAACCGCCATCCATGTTTTAGGTCTCGACGACGCTCATTTTTACGGCGTGGATGATCTGAAAAATACTATTGCAGGTCTTCAAATCAATGAGATCAAACTGCTCCTTGTCCATTCACCTGAGATCATCCCCGCAGCAGCCCGTGCCGGTGTGCATTATTACCTTTGCGGTCATACTCATGGCGGCCAAATCTGTCTTCCCGGAAAGATTCCCATCCTGACCAACGCCAACTGCCCCCGGGCCTATGTCAGTGGCGCCTGGAAGTATCAAAACATGGCCGGTTACACGTCGCGGGGCACGGGATCGTCTGGTCTTGCCGTTCGCTATTGTTGTCCTCCGGAGATCACGGTGCACCGACTTTCCTCACGTCCGATATCTTCGTGACACCGCGCGATGGTTATGCCTGTCCACCCCTTGCTTGCGAGCCGTATAAATCCTTGAAGACGTCCATCACCTTTCCCACCTCGGTAAGAATCGCCGGATCATTCCTGTCCATCTCGCTCCGAAACTCACATATCCTGCCGCCAAGAAGGGATTCAAATGTGTTCCCGCCAAGGTCGGTTCCGAACCAGAGGAGGGCCTGCACATAGATCTCCGCCATCTTTGGGTCACCCGGATGCAAAGGAGCGAGTTGCCTGGCAAGATTTATGCGGACCGATTCTTCTATGAATTCTATTCCATTGGTCTTATTGAAGTGAGTCAGGTATCCTTTCGTCGAACCATCCGGCGCGGTGTCCCAGACCTTTTCCCTGACCGCTGCGTAGGCATTCCCAAAGCCCCCCCCGCTCATCTTTGCGAGGCGAACCGCTTCTTTCTGAAGATAGGTGCGGAGCGGGAAATAAATCGCGAGCTTCGCTTCGGCCGAAACGATAATGGGAAATAGCCTGAGAAGTTCCACACGGTCATCCCGAGAGAGTTCTGCGAAGGAAAACTTTCCGGGGGCCTCCGCCACCTTGGACTCGTAAGCCACGAGTGAGGCATCGTATGAGGCGATCATCGCTGCGTCGAGCGCTTGTCGGCTGAGCATATCTATTCTTTGGACATATTCTTGGAGTGTTCCTCCGGCCGGGTCGCGCTGCGGAGATATGACTTTGACCATATTCTTGTGCTTAGGCTCGGTGCCGGAGGGACGCATGACGATCACGATCCGGGTGCGACGTTCCTTCAGCAGGTGCTGTTCACTCGCAAGTTCTCCGTAAATCTCGATAATATTGAGAGACTCCCTGATGGCGGTCGGCCACTGGGCGGGGTCATCATCAAGGGTGCGCTTCGTTGCGGTCCATGATTCAGGGTTCTCGTCCGCCTTCTTCTTCATTAGATCCAGATGATCGATCCCCCCGGTAAGTATCAGGCTGTCTTTACCGTCCGGTAGTTGCCACTCGGGGCGCCGACCGTCGCGAACGGCCGGCAAAAGCATCTCACGGAGGTAACCCATGATGTTATCGTTGATCATTGCCATACCATACTCGCCGGTCATGACCATTGGTTCGAGACTCACCTTAGAGTAGCCGTAGAGGTCGTAAGCCTCCATCAGGTAATCGTGCATGGTCATGCCACGCCGATACTGCTCGACGGCGAGGATTGCGAGGGCAAGCCCCGTGACGCCGCTATCCTTATCAATGCTGCCTCGGTAGCCGATGAGCGACCCTTCGCCCTCTTCTGAGGACATGACGAAAAAGGCCTCCCTCCCCTCGACGCCGGCTTTCATCATCAGCTCCCCGGTGATCCCTTCGAAGGGCAGCCCCGCATTTCCACGCTTGATATTGTCAATGATTTCGCCGGTGAACTTGAACCCGACGTGATGAGTTAGCATCTTGACCGAGACTTGCCCGCCGGTTTTCTCCTCCAACTGCCTTGTGATCCTCTCGGCAATGACCGCTTCAAGCGGGTTGGAGACTACGGTGTTGACGACGACAAGTTGATAACGCTGGCCGGTCATCGCGGGATTACCGTCCTCCCTGCGCCGCTCTTCGATGAATCGGATGAGTTCTCCACGTTCGGCCATCTCGAGCATCTTTTCGAGACAATATCGGAACAGGACGATGCCTGACTCGTCGTTGTCGTTGGCCGAGATCCAGTGAAGCCGGACCTTGTCCCTTTCTTTCGCAACACTGAAAGTCTGCATGCCCAGCCCGACGCGGTCGGCATCCGGGTCGGTTAGGAGGCAGATATTGTTGCCCAGGACATGGTCCTTCAGTCTTGCAATGGTCGCATCGTCCGTTGACGCCGTCGCGATTTCGACTCCCCGGATATATTTCCCGGTGGTAGCGCGGAACTTCTGGATCACCTCGTCTGCGGTGTGAGCCGAGGAGAAGGCGCCTGCAGGGACCAACTTGCCATCCTCGTCGATTAAGTTCAAGAGCGAAGCCGCCCCACGAAGATCACCTGCGACCAGGCCAGTGATGGTCCGTCGAATTCCGATCTGGATGCCCGTATTGAATGTCTTTTCCGCCTCCGGATTGGGGATATTTCCATACCCTTCGGTAAACTCCCAGGTCGGTGTGTCACCCGGGCTGCGGAGGACCACGAAACCCGCACTTTCAAGAATCTTAAGTATCCCCGTAGCTCCGGCGCCATTCAGGGCGTTGAAGGATACGGCGAGTTGCCCGATCAGCGACAATTGCGATCCCTTGACGCTGGAAGGCGTGCTGAGCGCTTCCCACTGGTTGGGCGTGTATAGACTCTTTATTTCATTTATTGAATTTTGGATATAGAACCGGTCGATCTTACCCAGGTTATCCTCATCGAGAATGACGACCATTCCGCTCTTCCTTGCGGCCTCGAAAGCCGCCTTGCGCCCTTCCCTGTTATAAATATCTCCGCCGAAATAGTTGATATTCTTAACCGCATCTCCTATCTTCTGTAGCACATCAACGATGTGGGGGGGTGTCTGAGCGCCGCTCATCTCGTAGAACTTCGTCCCGTTATTGTCGTAGGGATTGTGGCTTGAACTCAACACGATACCTCCGAGAACGCGACGGCAGCCGTTGAGAACGAAAGCCTCCCCTGTAAACGGACTCTCAGCTGCAATCCGGGGCCAAGCATTGATGAAGAAGGAAAGCCAAGGAGTAGGTCTCATCGCGCTCGGGTGAACGTAGCGGATGCCGTTGCCTGCATACACCAGCGCTGCTATCTCGGAGAGGTCCTGGGAAGAGACACCGGAAAGGGCCGGGCACTTTGCTTCAACAACCTCCCGGTACCTTTCGAGGGCGGGAGTCTCGGCAAAATACTTGTGAAAGGCCCGCACATCCCAGGCGCCAAGGAAGATGTCGTCTTCGGCAACAGGGACGCCATTATGCGCCTGGGCGCCAAGAATGAACTCCGCATCCCCTTGGGCCGTCATTGCGGCGATATAGGCGTTCATCCTGTTGGGACCGATTCCGACCTTGGCACGCCTGCCGCCGGTGCCGAACGGCATGACACGATAGAAGCTGTCATAAAGCTCATCGGCAATCGCCGTTTCGACCGCAGCGATCTCGATGAGGTCAATGAGTGCATCACGATAATCGTTGAAACGCTCATGGGTCAGCCACTCATCGAGGTTATGAATGGCGGTAGTGAGGTTCTCGGGCTTCTTGCTCTTCGCCCGCACGGCGGCGGCCGGAAATACGGCTCGTGCTATCTCGGAGGACCGTGCGTTGCTTTTTAGTAAGTATAGAGACTTCATGGCATCCGTAAGCTCCTAATCCGGCGACGTATTTATTTAATATTAACATATTCTCTAGAGTCGGTCAAGATTGCTCACATTTAATAGCCAAACATCCTTAATCTGCGAGCTTTGCATAACCGCGGGAAAATGGTTCGCTAGCAGCGAATCAAATGTTTTTCGCCGTTCCGAGATAGAATTTAACATCCCGTATTTAATCATATTTATATGCCAACTAATCAGAAGCGAAAAAGATTTTTGAGCTGCGGCGAAGCCATTTTTCAAAGGTCTCAATCTGCTATTTCGATAAACCTGCCGGATAATATTCCCCTTGACATAAGTTGTTCAAAGCTGCTAAAAAATTCAATATTCTACGTAAATTAGACTAATCATGATGGGCAGGACGGTCGCATGCTAGGAAAGATAATCAACGTTCTCACCCTTGAACTTAGCGGATGCCATCCGCGCCTCCTCTTTGTTCAGGGGCTGGTCGCTCTTCTGCCCTCTGAAGCCTTTATCCGCCTTCGTCCTCGCTTGTATCGACTGGCTGGCATTCGCATCGGCCATGGAACTGTCATGTCCGGTCGCGTGCGTCTGATAGGTGCAGGCGCCGTAACTCGTCGTCTGATAATTGGAAACGACTGCTATATCAATGAGAACATCACCTTTAACTTAGGCGCGACCGTGACTTTGGAAGACAATGTTTCCGTTGGTATGGACTGCCTGTTCATAACGAGCACACACGAGATGGGCGCCGCTGATTTTCGCGCCGGTACGGTCATAACAAAACCAGTCCGCGTGGGCCGTGGCGCCTGGTTGGGTGGACGGGTAACCGTGCTGCCGGGCGTCGCCGTCGGAGCAGGAGCGGTGGTCGGCAGCGGCGCCGTCGTGGCCGCGGATGTGGCCGCGAATGTCCTGGTGGCGGGAATTCCGGCGAAAATCGTTCGTGAACTCTCCTCTCTCCTCCATTATTCACCGATACCAAGGGAGGTCACATGAAAATGATCCACTGCTTAGGGAGAATCGTTTTTTGTCTCCTTATCTTTTCCCCGTGGATGGCTTGCGCCCAGGAGCCCAAAAATGATTTCACATGCACCATTAGCAAGCCTACTGTGCCGGCGCATATCTCCCCTGATATATACGGATTGGCAGTACCGTCGGCGACCGCGATCGCTGACTGGAAAGTGCCGTTGATCCGCTGGGGCGGCAATACGGCAGAGCGTTACAATTGGCAACTCGGTAACGCCTGGAACACAGGAAAGGATTGGTTTTTTGAAAATGTCGCCGTCGAACCGCATGCCTGGCAAAATATCCTGGAACGGGGTGAGCGGAACGGCGCCCGGGTTTTCTTCAATCTTCCGCTGATCGGCTTTGTAGCCAAGGACACCGTTTCCCATGGGTATTCGATCAAAAAATACGGCCCCCAGCAGCAACACGACCAATGGCGTCCTGACGCCGGGAACGGTGTAAGACCCAACGGTAGGCTTTTATCAGGCAACAATTGGTCCGATACCTCCATGGTTGCCACCCCGGAATTCATCGCCGCTTTGGTGCAGACGATGAAGAAGCAATTTCCAAAACTGTTCTCCGAACGCCGCATCGTTTTCGCTCTTGGAAACGAGCCGATGTTGTGGCACATAACCCACCGTGACGTACATCCCGAACCAGTCTCCTATGATGAGTATCTGAGTCGATTTGTGGCCTTGGCCAAAGCGGTAAAAGCTGCGGCGCCGGAAGCGCAAATCGCCGGACCCGAACTATGGGGTTGGCCCGTGTATTTTCAATCCGCAAAGGATCTGGATAGTAAAGGAAACGACGATAGGCGTAGGCATGGCGGGGAAGATTTCCTGCCGTGGTTTCTGAGGCAGATGCGCATGCAGGAGAGAAAGGATGGAGTTCGCCTCCTCGATTATGTAACCGTCCATTATTACCCGCAGGCCCAGAACGTTTTTTCACCGGCCGTGGATCTGTCGGCAACAAAACTGCGTCTAGAAACAGTGCGGTCGCTTTGGGATCCCCAATATCAGGATCCTTCCTGGATAAGGAAGAGTGTCTATCTGATTCCAAGGCTCAAGCATTGGGTGGCTGAGGCTTACCCCGGAACCAAGATTGGCTTGACGGAATACAATTGGGGCGGTGAAACGGACATTAGCGGCGCCCTGGCACTGGCTGACATCCTCGGAATTTTTGGCCGCGAAGGCCTTGATCTTGCCTGCTACTGGACTACGCCGCCGAACGGATCATATGCTGCTGCGGCCTACGCCCTGTATCGAAACACAGACGGCGCCGGCGCCGGTTTCGGCGGCGAAAAACTGCTGACTCGCTGGGAAGGCGTTCTCCCCGATAACATCTCTGTTTATGCCGCCCTTGATCGCGACGCCAAGGTTGCGTCCGTGATTGTCATCAACAAATCAGGATTGCCTCGTAATCTGCGTTTGCGATGGCAGGGCGTTGAGGTCGATACGGGTACCGGGTTTGTAGTGGACAGCAGGGAACCGCGGGTTACAGCTATTGCAAAATCAACAGCTCCCGGACAATTATTGAGCATCGGCCCACGCAGCGCCGTCCATTGGCGCTTCAAACTGAAATAGGGATCAAGGTTTGCCCATGAGCATGAATACCGAAGGCACGAAAAAAATGAAAAGCGCCGATAGCAAATCTCGGCATAGGATGGCGGTTCAAACCTGCGGGAGAATCATTATTGCCATGCTCTTTCTTGGGCAAATACTCTTTTCAGGCTGTTCCTCAAAACCCCTGCCTGCCCTGCCTCCATCCCCCCCGGAAAAAAAGGAGCAACCCCGCCAAGGTCTCACCCAGGAGCAGCTCAAGTTGCTGGAGATCGAAACCGGCGACTATCGACTCGGCGCCGGGGACAAGATCCAGATATATGCAACGGATGTGGCTGAAATAAATCGTAATTATGTCATCGGGCCGGACGGGAAAATCACGTTGCCTGGAATCGGTGTGCTCAGCCTTGACGGCCTGACGCGCGAACAGGCGTCGGAGAAGCTTGAGGAATTACTCAAGGGAATCTATATCGATCCAAAGATAAACATTATTGTGGAAGAATACAACAATAACCGCATTTTTGTCCTCGGCGAAGTACAGAAGGCAGGGCAATATAATTTCCCGGGGCGGCCGCTGCTGTTAAGCTCGCTGGCGCGGGCGGAAGGTTTGACGGAAAAAGCGGATATGCATGGTTGTACAGTGCTCCGCGGCAAGGGCATGGTGATTGAAATCGACCTTTACGACCTGCTGCGCAAGGGGGACCGCACCTTAAATATTCCCCTGCTGCCGGAGGACACGGTTTATGTCAAGGCAAACGATGAACAGACATTCTATGTCCTTGGGGAGGTTCAGAAACCAGGCGTCTTTGCCCGCGGACAAACAGTCGATGTAATCCGCGCCATCGCCTTGGCCGGGGGGGAAACCCATGATGCGCAGCTCGACAACGTGCGGGTAGTACGGCGGGACAAGGACGCGGCGCCAAAAATGTATGAGGTAAATGTTTCCGCAATAACCAACGGAAACGCAAAATACATTCCCGACATCGAGCCCGGGGATATCGTGTACGTGCCGCGCAAGGGCATAGCGACGTTCAATTATTACCTCACACAGATCACACCCTCAATCAATACTATCCTATTGGGTGCGACTCTGGTAAACATCAGAAAAACGAACTAAAGAACATGATGACCTCTTTGCCTGAAAAACACCCGACCCGCAGTAAGGGAATCCCTGTGGCTGGTGATTTTAGCCTGCGTTATCTGGTGGAAATCTTTTTTCGGCGCAAACGGGTTTTCCTCCTGGCCCTGATTCTCACACCCATACTTGCGGTGTTGATCTCCTTCCTTATGAAGGATGAGTTCATATCTTCCACAACTATTCTGCTCGGCAAAGATCAGATTCTCAACCCCCTGGTGCGCTATGAAACCGCAGTGTCGATGGTCGATACGAATCGCCTCTCATCATTCCAGAAGATCTTATACAGCCGGCCCCTGCTTGAAGAGGCGATCCGCAAACTGGGCATTGACAAGGATTTGAAAAGCGATCTCGCGATGGAAAAGGTGGTCGATAATCTGCGCAAGAATATTCATCTCCTCAGCCTGAGCACGGATTCCTTCCAGATTGCCTGCACGGCCCCCAAACCTCTCCTGGCCAAAAACATGGTTGAAACCGTTAGCCAGCTATTTATCGAGAAGAGTCTGCAAGGCAGCCGGCGTGAAGCGATGGCAGCGGTGAACCTGATTCGGCAACAGGTGGATTACTACCGCCAGGAAATGGAAAGAATCGAACGTGCGCTGCAACAGTTCCGCCAGGAGAATATGGAAATCATGGGGCAGATGACCACCTTCAGGTCGCTATTGAGTGAGTATCGCACCAAGGGTCTGGAAGTAGAAGAGGACCTCCCCTCTCAGAAGCATTATCAAGAGCTGCAGTTGAAGATGGGCAATCTGCTGGCCACTCGCCAAGAGTCGCACCCTGAGGTGATAAAGCTTAAGCGGGAAATGGATTTTATAGCACGCCTGCTGGAAAATGAGAAAACACAGAAAGTCTCTAAATATCGGCAATTACACGAGGAGACACGGAAAAAGCTTGCCCAAATCCCGGGATTGGAGAAGGAACAGGCACGTATGGAGGGTGAGCTTAAACTGGTACAGGAACTCTACAGCGCCCTATCCGTGAAACTGGAACAGGCGCGCATCACGTCGGAGGTTGAAATCGTTCAACAAGCCAACCGCTTCACGATCATCGAACCTCCGGTAGTGCCGCTGACACGCCACAAACCGAATCGCCAATTATTTGTCATCGGAGGTATTGCCGGTGGGGTGTGCATTGGATTCCTCCTTGTTTTTCTGCTGGAGTTTACTGAACCGCGGCTGATGAGAACGGGCGAACTGCTGCGACAGAACCAGCTTCGTCTAGTGGGAGTTTTGCCCAAGATGTATAACTTCGAAGAGGCGAGACCTTTTCGTTTGTTTTTCCGGCTGAAACAGCTATTATTTCGTTTCCTGCCGAGCCGGTTGTCTGAAAACCTGAAAGTTGGAACTCACCAACCAACAGGAGGTTTTGGTATTCCGCTGCTCCTGCCGATTGAGAGGGGATTGAGGAGAATATTTTGTGCCCACCGTTTCGTTTTGCCACCGGATGTGCCGGTCAAACTGGCGGCCTACACAACTTATTCCGGACGTTTGAATTTGGGGAAAACTGATGAAGAAGCGGCTCTCGATGATTACCATGAGCGCCTTCGCAATATTGCCATCACGGCACGCGAAACCTATGACGACCCCGACCGGCTGCTATGGCTGGTGACCAGTTCAAGAACCGGTGAGGGTAAAACATTTCTGACGGTAAATCTTGGCGCCGTGTTGGCCTGTGATCTCAAGAAACCGGTGTTGCTGGTGGATGCCAATTTTAAGGAAGCCTCCCTCTCCAAGACTCTGGGACGTCCTGATGCGCCCGGTCTGGCAGACATCCTGGAGCGGCGCGCCTCCATCGATGAGGTGCTGGTCACGCTTGACACCCCAGGGCTCACTCTTCTGCCCGCCGGAACCCCTTTGCAAGATCCGGATGTATTGTATAATGCACCTGCCTTCCACGATCTCCTGGAAACGCTGCGGGAACGTTTCAGTTTCACCCTCATCGAAGCCCCGGAGATGTTGACCAGTTCCGGGGCTCAACTAATTGCGCCCCATACTGACGGTATCCTGTTCTTAGTGCTGCTTTACAAGGCCAAGCGTAAAGCTGTCGAGTCAGCAATCCATAAGCTGCCTTCAGAAAAGATCATCGGCGTGGTATTCAACTACTTCGAATACTGGATTCCCGGCTGGCTTTACAGGTGGGTTTGATATGACAATGGTACTGATGATGATCATTATTTTTCTCATCACCGGCGCCTTTGTGGAACGCGTCGACCGCTGGGTGATATCCGGTCTAACAGGGGCAATTGCCCTGGTACTGATTATTACTTACTTGCGATTCTGAAGAAAGTAAGGATATGGAAAGTTCATCTATTGATCAGACCAAAGCGGCAGAAATTACGCCGCAGGAGCGGATCAAGCCCTTCCTGATTGCAGGGCTCCTGTCTGTTCTCGGCGCCGTTCTCCTTTCCTTCACCAACGGCAATCTTCTCATCATACCAGCGTTTTGCTTATCTCTGGCCTTTCTCTTTCTGTTGACGCGTTATCTCGAGTTGGGCATCTACGTCCTTTTGGGCGCCTCGCTTTTATTGGAGCAGTTCCAGATCTTCGGGATCAAGGACATCGTTACCCAGAAAATCCCCTTCTTCCTCAATCTGAACAACACTACCGGGATCGGCGCGCTGGTCTTCAACCCGGTGGAAGTTTTGATTGGTCTGATGGTTGCGATCTGGTTTCTCCGCGCTGTGACCAGCCGGGAATGGCATCTCTATCCGATACCCAACTTCGGCGTCTCTGTTGTTTTTCTCGGAATGCTGATCTTTTTCACCGCCTACGGGCTAGCCCGTGGAGGAGACTGGAAAGCTTCGCTATGGGAGATCCGGGCCCTCTATTACCTCTGCGGCATGTATTTTCTCACATCCCAGATCATACGCAATGAACGGCAGGTGAAAGTCTGTATCTGGATCATCCTGATCATGATCGCCATCAAGGGTTTGCAAGGCTGCTGGCGCTATGCGGTTACGCTGAATTGGGATTTAACAGGCATCCGCGCTATCACCGGCCACGAGGACGCCCTTTTTATCAGCTCGGTCTTTATCCTTATGGTCAGCTTTTTCTTTCTTGAATACCGTGGCCCTGAACTGAAGTTTTCTCTTGTTTTTTTGCCGACGACTTTTTTTACTTTTCTATTAGCTCAGCGCCGTATCGCTTATGGCACTCTCGGGATAAGCCTTTTCATCGTGGTTGCCATGATGCCCCGGGAAAAAAAAATCTTTGCCATCAAGGCGATGGCCCCGGTGCTGGTATTTATGATCATATATGCTGGAATATTTTGGAATAGCAGCAGCAAACTCGGCATGCCGGTGCAGAAAATCAAGTCTGTCTTTGTTGAACAGAAAGGGACGGAAGACGAAAGCTCCAATTACTACCGCAAGGCCGAACTGGTGAACCTCAAACAGACCATTCGCCAGCATCCCCTGGGGATCGGCTTCGGCAACAAATACGAAATCATTATGCCCCTGGACGCGGTTGATTTTCCTCTGTGGGAATACATACCCCACAACTGCATATATTGGATGTGGGTCAAGACCGGCTTCGGCGGCTTCATTATTTTCTGGATCTTTTTCGGGACGGCTATCATCCAGGCCGCAATCGACTACCGAAACATGAAGGATAACTATTTCAAGTCCATATCGCTGATGGCGCTGACCCTGGTCGTAAGTCAGGTAATCATTGCATACTATGACCTGCAAATTACCTTCTATCGTAACATGATCTATCTCGGAATTGTCATGGCCATAGCGACAGTCATCAGGAGGATTGAAGCAGATCTTCCGATAAAACAAGGGGAACCAGCAGGATGAGCAAGACACGCCTCGCCCTCAAGAATACCGCCATTCAGGCTGCCAGCCAGCTCGTTACCTGGACGCTTTCCTGGATTCTGCTGGTTATTCTTCCCCGGTACCTGGGCGACGTCCAGTTCGGCAAACTCTTCTTTGCAATCAGCTACGGAACCATCTTCAGCACCCTCATTAATCTTGGCGTCAACACCTTCCTCGTGAAGGAAGTAGCCATCATCCACCCCGCGCCGGATACACCAGAGGCGAATACGGACGAACGACACGCCAGGTTGCATGCCCTGCTCAGCAATGTACTTACGTTCAAACTCGGTCTTGCGGTCGCAATTTATGCCATCCAGTCCACGCTCATCTATCTCCTGCCCTATGATGCGGTCTCCCGGGAGGCGGTTTTGATTATCGGCCTCGGCACCTGCCTTGGCGCCGTCACTCAGACCCTGGGGGGCGCCTTTCAGGGCCTGCAATACATTATTGCCCCCAGTGTGATCCTGATTGTCGAAAAAACGATCATTACGGCAGGGTGCGCCTTGCTCTTGTGGCAGGGCCAGTCACTTACATTCATCTGCTGGGTCCACACGGCAGGGGCCATGGTGAGCTTCGTCCTGTCCCTTGTTTGGCTTTACCGCCGGGAACGCTTCAGCCTGGCATGGGATGGGGTGCTCCTGCGACGCATCTTTGTGGGCGGCCTGCCCTTCCTTGTCTGGGTGGTTTTTGGCGAAATTTATGTCCGCATCGACGTCCTCATGCTCTCGCTCATGACGTCCGACGCCGTGGTGGGTTGGTATGGCGCGGCCACGCGACTGTACGGCACCCTGCTTTTTATCCCCAATATCCTTACGACCTCCATATTTCCCGCCATGATGCGCATGGGCGCCGAAACCATTGACGAGGCCGCCTTCAGCCGAGCTTCCGAGCGTCTCATGAATCTGGTGCTCTTTTCCGCCATTCCCATAAGCGCCGGCATAATCGCTGTGGCCCATCCGCTCGTCCTGCTCCTATATGGCCCCGGCTCTTTTGAAAACTCAGGTCCAAATTTACAGATCCTAGGGGGGTCCATCCTACTGGTCTGCGTCGATGTCGTGCTCGGCACTGCCCTCATCGCTCGCGGCAAAGAGAAGGCGTGGGCCGGTATGGCAGTCGCTGCGGCAATCTTCAACCCCCTTGTCAATCTCTGGTCCATCCCGCTGACAACGCAAATCTGGGGGAACGGGGGGATCGGCGCTGCCGGGGCAACTGTACTAACGGAGTTTTTAATGATGTTTGGCGCCCTCTACCTGCTGCCCCGGGGGGTCTTCAGCCGCCGCAATCTGGTTGTCGGACTCAAGGGCTGCCTGATCGGCGCGGCGATGGTGGTACTCTTGCGCTGGTGGGGTACGCAAGACCTCTTGTTATTGATCATTGCCGGTACGCTGTTTTACCTCCCGCTGGCTCTTATCTTGGGGGTGTTGCCCCGCGAGGATTTTCACCACTTGCGGCATGCCTTGTCTGGAGGCCGTACATGAATAACCATTTCCCATCTGGAATAGCGAGGGGGTGCAGAAAATGATTGCCAAACTCCTGGCCTATTTGACAAATCATATCATCGGACATGTCCCCTTTTTCGCCATACGACTGTGGTGGTACCGCCACATCATCGGGATGCGGATCGGCCATGATTCGGCAATCTTCATGGGCTGTTACTGGTATTTCTATCGTCCCTTGGGACGTAATCCCCAACCAATGATCCTGGGCGATAATACCATCGTCAATCGACGCTGTACGCTCGATGGACGGGGAGGGCTGAGGATCGGCAACAATGTAAGCATCTCGCCAGAGGTCATGTTCATTACGTCCCAGCACCTGAAAGATGACCCGGGGTTCCGAATTGAAGACAAGCCTATTGTAATCGAAGATTACGCCTGGATCGGCAGCCGGGCGACCTTGTTACCGGGCGTGACGATCGGCAGGGGCGCCGTGGTGGCAGCCGGCGCCGTGGTGGCAAAGGACGTGGCGCCTTTCACCGTGGTCGGCGGAATTCCGGCAAAGCTTATGGGCGAACGGGCCGAAGGGCTTATGTATCAACTGAGGTTCAGGCCGTGGTTCGAGTAAACGTAAAGATAAAATCTCTGCTGCTGGATACCAACGATGCGATAGGCGGCCCCGTGCGCGGTCACCTCATGATCCTGAACAGAATAGACCGGAGATGCTTCGATGCGCATGCAGCCGTGCACCGAGGTCCGTTGCTGCCACAATTCCAGGCGATTCCGGGTGTAACACTCTGGACGATGGAAGCCGGCACTAAACCATCCAGACTAGGCGCCGGATGGCGCTCACGATTAGCCGATGCCGCTAGCGTCTTCGCACTGATCTTTGCCGCATTGCGCCTTGCCGCCCGCTGCAGGAAAACGGGCATTCAGGTCATACACACCTCGGACAAGAAACGTTCCCTCTTGTTGACGCTCCTCCTACATCGACTGACGGGCATTCCTTATCTCTATCACATCCGCAATAACTATATCGATTACCCGGCAAATCGCATGGCTCTGGCTAATGCTTCGATTATAATCGCAAATTCGGGAGAAATGCGACGTGACTTCATTCAATGGTTGGGGCCGTCCATGGAGCGTATCCGGATATTGTACAACGGCATCGATACGGAAAAGTTCAAACCGGGACTGCCATCACGCGTGAGAGAGGAGCTAGGCGCCGATCCAGACGAAGTTCTGATCGGCATCTCCAGTCGTCTTGCCCCCGACAAAGGGCAGGACACGTTTTTGCGCGCTGCAGTCCGAGTGGTTGAGCATGAATCGAAAGTACGTTTTGTCATCATTGGTGACGATTCTATTTTCAGCGATAATCTTGGCTACATGCCCATGCTCCGGCAGATGGTCAATAAGGCAGGTCTCGCGAAGTGCGTGAAGTTCCTTGGTTTCCGTGAGGATATGCCAGCCATTTACAATGGTATAGATATCCTGGTCAATGCAGCCTGGCGGGAAGCCTTCGGTCTGGTAGTGATCGAGGCGATGGCCTGCGGCAAGGTTGTCGTCGGTACTGAGGCCGGCGGTATTCCTGAAATCATCACCCACGGACGGGATGGATTCCTCTTCCCCGTAAGTGATGACAAGGCATTGGCGGAGATATTGCTCACACTTGTCCGAAATCAGGACTTGCGGCGAACGATCGGGGAAGCTTCACGCCGGAACGTGCTCGAACGGTTCACTATCGAAACTCATGTGAAGGCCCTTGAAAAGATATATGCGGAAATTGTTTGTGCAGAAGCGGTAGATGCTTTCCCCAACAACCTGAAAAAGATGGTCTAAACTGTAAGGAGGCACATGAATATTCTTGTACTCACCCCTTATATCCCCTATCCGCTTAACTTTGGCGGTGCGGTGCGGATCTTCCACCTTATCCGTCAGTTGAGTCGCCGGCATCAGATCCATCTCTTGAGCTTTCGCGACGAATTCGGCTCCGGGGACCCCAAGGGACTTGAGCCGTTCTGCCGGACCCTCACCATCGTTCCTCGCCTTGTCGGCAACAAGCGGTGGCAGCAAATGGCTTCCCTGCTGTCGCCACGCTCATTTCAGTGGCGGTTTCACTACAATCAGCCTATGCAGGATGCCCTCTACCGACTGGTAAGCGAACAGAGCATCGATTTGATTCTCGTCGAATTCTCCCAAATGGCGGGTTTCCGCTTCCCCACCGGCGTACCTGTGGTGCTGGACGAGCACAATGTTGAATTCGATCTCCTCGAACGCATGGCCGCAGGCGAGAGCAGGTTCCTGCGCAGGCTCTACAATCGCATCGAGGCAGCAAAATTCCGGCGTGAAGAACTTTCGGCCGTCAGCAATGCGGCCCTTACCCTGGTGACATCGGACCGTGACGGCGAGCTTTTGACCTCCCTCAGCCCCGGGCTCAAAACGGCGGTGATCACCAACGGGGTGGATTGCGATTACTTCGCCCGACCGGCCGGCCCGCGTCAGCCTGAAAGCGCGGTTTTCGTCGGCGCCACTCATTACTTTCCCAACGAGGAAGGGGTATTGTTTTTTCTACGCGAAATCCACGATAGAATTCGAAAAACATGGCCGACCTTCAAATTCATTGTCGTGGGTGGAAATCCCCCGCCCTCGATCACCCGCTATCGCTCGGACGATACGGTGATCACCGGGTATGTGGACGACGTGCGACCTTATATGTGGGGTGCTTCTCTGTTTGTAGTACCCCTGCGCATGGGCGGCGGAACACGATTCAAGATCGTGGAGGCAATGGCAGCCGGTGTGCCGGTGGTTTCCACGCGACTCGGCGCCGAAGGCATTCCGATCGTCGATGGCCGGGAATTGATCCTTGCGGATGAACCAGAGGCCTTTGCCGATGCGATGGGGAAAGTCTTTTCCAATCCTGCGTTGGCGGAATCGCTTACTCGCGTCGGCTTGTCCTTTGTCCGCAGCCATTTTGACTGGCCCGTGATCGGTGAGAGACTGGATGCTGCATTGGAGGCGGTCGTGAAAAAAGATGAAAGATAGAATCACCCCCTTGTTACGCATCCTTCGTTCGGGTGAGCGGCGCTATTCCCCGGTGGCTTATCTCTTGGGCGCCCTCCTGCCCGGCGAAAAAGGCGGCACAGGACCCGTCGCGTGGCTACGCGGGTGGCCGACACCGGATATTCGTCAAGGCTCGGGCACGATCGATATCGGTCATGTCGGTTTATACCCGGGGGTCCGGCTTCACTGCTGTGGATCGGGTAGGATTACCGTCGGCGACGGGAGCTTTCTGAATCGGCATGTACGGATTTTTTCTGGAAAACAGGTGATGCTCCGCCGGAACTGCATGGTATCATGGCAGGCAATCATCACGGACTTTACCGGATTGGAACACAATGAGATATTTGCCCCAGTACTGATAGAAGACGAGGTATGGGTCGGAAGCCGGGCACTGATTCTTGGCGGCACCCGGCTGGGATGCGGGTGCGTTGTCGCCGCCGGCAGCGTCGTGCAGGGTGACTTTCCAGCCGGAGCCGTTATTGCCGGCAAACCGGCCGAGGTGATATCATGAACAGGGAGCAAATCTTTCCTCTCCTTCCTGAGAATATGCGGAAACCTTCCTGCTGGACCAGCTTTCTCCGGTTCAAGGGTAAGCGCTCCGGCATAGATCTATCGGCGGTCACATTGGGAGCAGGCCGTCCGTTGCCGCGGATCCACAATGAAGCGGGGGCGATGAAGCTTGGCCGCATCTTCCTTGCCGCAGGCACCCGGCTCTGGTCACATAAAGGCGGCGTCCTGGCAATCGACGACGGCACCTTTCTCGACGGGGGGGTGGAGGTAATCGCCTGGAAGCACGTAACCATTGGAAAAAGGTGTTATCTTGGTTGGGATGCGCTGGTGATGGACACCGACCTTCACCAGATTGGGGGTAACCCGCTTGTAAACAAACCGGTGGTCATCGGCAGCGACGTATACATCGGCTGCCGCGCCATGATTCTCAAAGGCGTGAACATTGGCGACGGGGCGATCATTCACCCCGGAAGTATCGTCACGCGCGACGTCACGGCAGGCGCTGTAATGCGTCCTCCGCAAGGGACAATCAAGGGGATGCTGGCCACCGGATCAGCGGAAGTATCCTTTGCGTAAAGGACTGATCTTGTGATACTAATAGAAATGGGGTGAATATGAAAGTTGGAATCATTCGTGGGGCCTACCTGTCACAGTTTGAGATGCAGACCTATGAGCATCTCCTGGGACGGGTCGATCTAGAGGCCTACCAAATACGTATCAACCGTTTCCCCACCAACATCATCAAGGTGCCAATCAAGCACCTCAGGTGCCTGGATGATCCTTTCGCCATGGTCAATGCCAAGCTGGGCTTCTATTTTGATCTGTTCCTTCAGGCAACAAACGGATTGGACTATTACCATTTCGGCTTGGAAAAAGCGCTGGCCGGCAAGGACATCGCCCACACCATGGAGACATTCAACGCTTTCTCATATCAGGCGCTTCGTGCCAAGCGTCGTTACGGAACCAAGCTTGTCGTAACCGTTTGGGAAAATCGGCCTTACGCGGCCGAAAGGTTTGCGGCAAAAAGGCGGATGAAATATGAGGTGATAAACGGCGCCGACCTCTTTCTGGCCATGACGCCTCGCGCCGCAAGCTGCCTCGAACTGGAGGGGGCAGACCCTAAAAAAATCCAGGTACTGCCGCCGGGTATCAACACCGAACGTTTCAAACCTAGTTCCAAACCGGTGGATTGGCAAAAGAGACTTAACCTCCACCCTGACGATTTCGTTTTTCTATCTGTAGCCGCGCTGCGCTGGGAGAAAGGGGTCCAGGATATCTTGCACGCGTTTAAGAAGTTGACCATCGATGCGCCCGGCCGCAGGCTCAAGCTAATTTTTTCCGGTTCCGGTCCCGAGGAAAAGCTGTTGCGCGGGCTGGCAGAGCGAATCGGTCTGGGCAACCAGGTCATATTCGCCCGTTTCCCTTACGAGGAAATGCATGCGGTATACAATCTTGCCGACGTCTTTCTGCTTGCCTCAACGGCGCGTCCCGGCTGGCTGGAGCAGTTTGGATATGTACTGGCTGAGGCCCTCGCTTCGGGCACACCGATCATCACCACGGTCCATGGCTCGATTCCGGAAGTGGTAGGTGAGGCGGCTTTGCTTGTGCCTCCGTCGGATTTTCTCGGATTGGCCGACGCCATGGGAATACTACTTGTAGATTCACATAAAAAGGAGTGGCTTTCCCAAGCCGGGCGGACGCGCGCTGAAGCTGAATACGACAGCCGCAAGCAGGCCGATCGACTATTCGCAGCCTATGAGGGTTTGATGAGATGATTGCCAAAGGAAAACGTTTTGTGCTGGTGACGGCCGATGTCGAGGTCGTGTTGAACCGTTTACAGGGTGAATTGGAATCGCCGCGGCAGGATTTTCTTGAACTTGCCCGGGCGCTGGATGCCGAGATTCTTTCCTTTTCCGATGTATCACGGGGCTCATGGTTCACGCGCCTGCTCCAGAAATGGGCCGGTAATGCTGTTGCCCTGGCTTGGCTTGGCTTTGTCCGAGGCGGAACGTTCTATTTTGTCACGGCGGAAAACACGGCTCTTCCTCTGGCCATGCTGCTGAAATTCAGGAGCGGCACAACCCTGGTGTTCATTGGACACCGCCTCACCACACCTATAAAGAGTTGGATGGTAAAGATTTCTAGACCTTTCAACGAGATCAGCGCGATTCTATGTTACAGCCGTCAGCAGGTGCAGTTCGCAGGCCGCCTTGGTTTTCCCGCCGAAAAGGTTCATCACGTTGCCTTTCAAGTAGATGAGAAGTTTTTTTCTCCTTTGGATAAATTCGAGCCAGGTAAAGGGGTCGTAAGCGTGGGCCGGGAGTTGCGCGATTATCCGACACTTTTTCAGGCGATAGAAGAAACGGAAATTCCGGTTACCGTCGTGGCTTCCAGCCCGTGGTCGAAACGGGAGGATCAGACCCGGCAGCGGGCAATCCCTAGAAACGTAGCGCTCCGCAAGGGACTGAGCAGCGCCGAACTACGTGAGCTGTATCGCGAAGCTGCCGTGGTTGCGGTGCCACTGATGAATGTCGACTGGCCGGCAGGCGTCACCTCACTCTTCGAAGCGCAGGCATGCGGCCGACCGGTTGTAGTCTCCGCGTCTGAGGGTATTCTGGATTCTCTCGATGCGGGCGCCGCGCTGACAGTGCCATGCGGAGACCCCAAGGCGCTTCGCGAAGCGGTAATGCACCTGATCGACAACCCGGATGAGGCTGCTTCCATCGCTGTCACCGGGCTCAAATCGGTGTTACGGGCGCGTACGCTTGATCAGTTCGTGACCCGCATCACCGATATCTGTCGAATCGCAGAAGCAAAAGGTGATAAATGATCATAAGCGATAAGCTCAACAGCGCTCGACATGTTCTACTGGGCATGTGGCATCTCCGAGGTTGCACCAGTTTCGGAAGTATGCCGCGTGTTTATGGTCGGCCTCGCATCACCAATCTTGGCGAAATCATCATTGGCAACAAGTTCCTTTTTTTCAGCAACACCGTGACCTCGGAGATGGTGGCATATCCCGGAGGGCGACTTGAGATCGGCAGTAACGTTTTCATCAATTACGGGGCGAGTATCTCGGCGCACCAATTCGTGTGCATTGGAGACGGATGTCAGATCGGCTCCTATGCCTGCCTGATGGACAACGACTATCACCGTGTCGAAGACCGCAGTCAACACGGTGAATCAAGCCCGATAATTATTGGGAAAAACGTCTGGTTGGGAGTGCGGGTGATCGTGCTCAAGGGTGTTACTATCGGCGAGAACGCTGTTATTGGAGCCGGCAGTGTTGTAACCAAGGACATCCCTGCCAATTGTCTTGCCGCCGGCATACCGGGCAAAGTGATACGCACTTTTGCCAACCCAAACAGCAAACTTCCAAAGTAGAGGGAAATACGTAATGCAAACGCTATTTATCATTTTCTCCTCATTGTTCATCGGCATCAGCCTATATCTTATGGTATTGACCGCCGCGGCTTTTATATTCAGGAAGAAGACAGATGAGAGCGCAGCGCCGCTCAAGCTTGCCATAGTCATCCCGGCTCACAACGAAGCGCTGCAGATTAGAACCACCGTCGAAGCCGTAGCCCGGTCCCGGTATCCGAAAGATTGCTATCAGGTCATCGTGATTGCCGACAACTGTGAAGACGAAACGGCTGCCGTGGCAGAGCAGGCCGGGGCCCAGTCCCTGGTGCGGTCCGACTTGAATCGTCGCGGCAAAGGACAGGCCCTCGATTGGTTTTTGCGTGAGCGTCAGGATGCCTATGCGTCATATGAGGGAATTGCCATCATCGACGCCGACACGCTGGTGGACGAAAACTTTTTGCGTGAGATCTCGGCATCTCTTTGCTATCCAGAAGTGCATGTGGCCCAAGGTTATTACGGTGTGGCCAACGCGACGGAAAACTGGCGAACAGCGCTCATGTCGGCGGCCCTTGCTGTTTTCCACCATGTACGCCCCGCCGGCAGAAACTGCCTTGGCGGTTCCGCTGGTCTCAAGGGAAACGGCATGGCCTTTCGTGTTTCTGTTCTGAAAAAATACGGATGGCCGGCCCATTCCATCGTTGAGGACCTTGAGTTTGGAGCACAAATGTTACTAGACGGAATACTCGTGCACTACAATCCCGACGCCATTATTTGGGCGGAGATGGCAGTCACCAGGAAACAGGCGGAGACGCAGCGCCGCCGCTGGGAAGGAGGTAGGTATGAAATCTTCCGCAAATATGCACCGGCTCTGCTTAAAATGTGGATCAGGCAAAGGAGATTCTGCTATCTGGACGGGTTCATGGACCTCCTCATTCCTCCGCTGTCCGCATTGGTTTTGGCACTTGGCATTTTACTGGTCGGAGCCCTTTGGTTATTTCCGTTCATGGTCGTACCCGTGGTATGTGCACTCCTGGGGATAGGATTCTATGTAGTGAGCGGATTGGCGCTACGGAAAGCGCCTCTCACAATCTGGCTGTACCTGATCGCAGCGCCCTTTTTTATTTTATGGAAGATTCCACTCTATCTCAAGATCTTTAAAAGTGGGACTGACAGCGAGTGGGTCAGAACGAAAAGAAAATCAGAAATGGGGAAAAAGGACTGAGGGAGAATGGAAAATGCGCATTCTCGTTGTAGACGACGATATGGAGATGAGATTGCTCATAAGGAGCATTCTCACCACCAGGGGGTATGAGGTTTTAACCGCCTCCGACGGAATTGAGGCCCTGGCGGTTCTCGAAAAAGAGAAAATTCAGCTCGTGATCAGCGATTGGCTCATGCCGAGAATGGATGGGCTGGAGCTATGCAAGCGAATCCGTGCCGCCTCTTTCCCGTGGTATGTGTACGTTATCATCCTGACGGCTAAAGACACCAAGGGTGAACTGGTCGCAGCAATGGAATCGGGCGCTGATGATTACATCGCCAAACCGTTTGACAAGAACGAACTGATTGTCCGTATTCATGCCGGCGAGCGGGTCCTGAATCTCGAAAAGACTTTGGATGATCGCAACGAGAGGCTCTCTAAAGCACTTTCCATTATCCGCAAAGACCTTGAAGCGGCAGCCCATCTGCAAAAAGATTTGTTGCCGAGGCCAGGCAGAATCTCATCTGGATTCTCGTTCGACGGGATTTTCCTCCCATGCAGCTTTGTTGCCGGAGACACATATAATTACATTAAGCAGGACAGAGACCACATCTGCTTTTTCCTGCTCGATGTATCCGGACATGGAGTCCAGGCAGCCATGTTGTCGTTCACGCTGACGAAAATCCTCAGCTCATTAACCATCCCGGCAAGCCCGGCAGGGGACAGTCGGGGAATCGATCGACGATACCAGCTTTCTTCACCTGCAAAAACAGTGCATGAACTGAACCTGAGATTCCAGGCAGACGACGAAACCATGCAGTATTTCACAATGATATACGGAATCATGGATACCAGGGATGGACGGATGACCATGGTGCAGGCAGGCCAGCCTTCTCCCATTCACATGCGAAAAGGAGAAGAGCCCGTGATCGTCGGTAGCGGTGGATTTCCCGTCGGGCTCAATCCCAATGCGACCTACGAAGAGCTTGAGATTCATCTCAAGCCGGGTGAGCGCCTCATCCTCTATTCCGACGGGATCACCGACTGCACCAATCAGGATGGAAAGGAATTTTCGACGGAACGGCTGGTGAATCTATTGCAGAAATGGGAAGGCTTCTCGTTGCGTTCCACTATGGAAAAATTAGAGAAGAGCCTTCTTGAATGGCGGGGCAGTGATGAATTCGAAGATGACATTAGCTTATTGGCAATAGAAAGGGGCTTAACCCGAAAGGAGCAGATATGATGGAGATAACGGATGAAGTCATCGGCAAGGTAACGGTATTGAAAATGCGAGGTCGGCTCAATTCCGTCTCAGCAGTCAGTTTGAAGGATAGAGTCAACGATTACGCTAAGAATGGGCAAATCCGCCTGGTAATCGATATGGCTGAGATCGATTTTGTGGACAGTTCGGGATTGGGTAGCCTGGTGGCATGCCTGCGCTCTGTTCGTAAACTGGGGGGAGATGTCCGGATCGCAGGGATACAGGATCGTGTGCGGGCCGTTTTTGAACTTATCAGTCTGCATAGAATATTTGAAATCTTTGATGATGCCCAGAATGCCGTGGTGAGTTTCCAGGATACCGAGAAGGATGCGGGAAAATGAAGGCAGTATCGGTCGAGCTAACCATACGGTTCTTGCAAAACCTGAGTTACTTGCATCTTGTGACCGGTGCGTCGCGGCTTCTCTGTGAGACCATTAAAGAACTGAATCTGTCGAGTAGTTTAGTAGATGAGGTGGAACTGGCAGTGAGCGAGGCCTGCACCAACGCTATTCGCCACGGGGCCGATGCCGCTGAATCGGCCATGGTGATCGTCAGCTTTCACATGTCTGAGACACAACTGGTCATCGAGGTCAGTGACCAGGGAGCCGGTTTTAACTTTGAGGAAGTCCCTCAGCCGGCTTTTGACCAGCACCCCGAAGGTGGTTATGGACTTTACATTATCCAGAAGATGATGGATGAGGTCCAGTATAAGAGAGGAAGCGAGAAGAATACACTAACCATGAAAAAGAATTTAAGAATAAAAGGATAATCCCCGTAATGAAAAAAGCGACACGATCCAAACTGAATAGTAGGCAATCTGCCTTGCAGACATCTATTTCTTACCACCTTAGGTATTCCCTCGTTCGGGAAAGGATGTCACATAGCCCACGAGACATGGCTCTGGCACTATCATTGGCAGTGCGCGACATACTTATCGACGGCCTTCTGGATACGGAGATGCGTTATCAGAAAGCGGATGCAAAACGACTTTACTATTTATCCATGGAGTATCTCATTGGCAGATCCCTAGGTAACAACATTTATAACATTGGCCTTTTGGAAAGCTGTGAAGAAACTTTGCAAAAACTGGGACTTGATCTTGATTCCCTGCGCGAATATGAATGTGACGCAGCTCTCGGCAACGGCGGCTTAGGCCGGCTTGCCGCATGCTTTCTTGACTCCCTTGCATCTCTTGACATGCCGGGATTCGGCTATGGCATCAACTATGAGTATGGCCTTTTCAAACAGGAAATTAACAACGGTTATCAAAGGGAGAAACCGGATAACTGGCTGGCGGAAAGGTCCCCCTGGGAGATTGAACGGGCTGATGAAGCTTGCACTATTCCGGTTTACGGTCGTATCGATCATGCCCTCGATCGTTCGGGCAACTATAATCCAATGTGGCTCGACTGGAAGGTAATAATCGGGGTCCCGGTGGATATACCGATTGTCGGGTATGGCGGCAAGACCGTCAATTATTTACGGCTATACAGCGCCCATTCCTCCAGTGATTTCGATATTCAGATTTTTAACGAGGGCGACTACTTTCGGGCGTTAGAGCAAAAGATAGCTTCGGAAAAGATTTCCAAAATCCTGTATCCGGCAGACACCTTCGAGACTGGAAGGGAACTGCGCCTAATTCAGGAATATTTCCTTGTTGCCTGTGCGTTGCGTGACATCATGCGCCGTTATGAGGCAAACCATAGCGACATGGAAGCTTTTCCAGAAAAGGTTGCGATTCAGCTGAATGACACCCATCCGGCATTGACGGTGGCTGAGCTGATGCGGATCCTTGTCGATGAAAAGGCGCTTTCCTGGGAGCAAGCATGGAACATCACCACCCGGACTTTGGCCTATACAAACCACACCCTCGCTCCCGAAGCTCTCGAAAAATGGCCGGTCAGCCTTCTGGAAACGGTTCTTCCCCGTCACCTTCAAATCATCTTAGAAATTAACCATCGCTTTCTGCAAAAGGTAGTGGAGATATGGCCCCATGACGCTGATCGTCTGCGGCGCATGTCGTTAATAGAAGAAGGAGCGACAAAGCAGGTTCGCATGGCCCATCTTGCGGTGGTTGGATCGCATTCAGTCAACGGCGTCGCCGCGCTGCATACCGAACTCCTGCAGAAAACTCTCCTCCAGGACTTCCATGAGCTCTGGCCGGAGCGTTTCAATAACAAAACCAACGGTGTGACCCCAAGACGCTGGCTGCTCAAATCTAATCCCATGTTGGCCGCTCTTATTAGCGATAACATCGGTGATGGATGGATCATGGATCTTGGAAAACTGCGGGCGCTGGAACAATACGCAACGGATGCGAGTTTTCAAGATGCCTTTCTGAGGATCAAGCTTGCCAACAAAGAACGGATGGCTGCGATCATCCTTGAAACGGCAAACGCGAAGGTGGATCCTCATTCAATGTTTGATATCCAGGCGAAGAGATTTCATGAATACAAACGGCAACTTTTGAATGTATTACACATTATCCATGAATATTTTTGCCTCGTGGAAGATCAGATCGAACCGCAGACACCCAAAACATACCTTTTTGCAGGAAAAGCGGCGCCTGGCTACTGGGCGGCCAAACAGATCATCAAGCTGGTTAACAATGTTGCGGCAGTCATCAATGGCGATCCCCGTGTTAGAGATTTAATCAAAGTAGCTTTCATTCCCGACTACAGGGTTTCACTTGCAGAAAAACTAATTCCCGCGGCTGACCTCAGCGAGCAGATTTCAACTGCCGGCAAAGAGGCATCCGGTACCGGCAACATGAAATTTGCTCTTAATGGGGCACTGACCATCGGCACGCTGGACGGCGCCAATATCGAAATCCAGGAAGAAGTTGGGGAACAAAACATTTTCATCTTCGGGCTCAGGGCCGAGCAGATCCAGGCAATGAAAATCGAGAACTCCTGCCATCCCCGAGAGCATTACTTGCACTCGCCGGTCATTCGGCGGGTAATGGATGCCCTGCGCGATGACCGCTTCTCGAAGAAAGAGCCCGGATTGTTCAAATGGCTGTTTGATAAGCTTGTAGAGCATGAGGATGAATATTTTCATCTGGCGGATTTTCATTCTTATGTAAGCGCTCAAGATAAGGCTTCCCGGGAATATCGGGAGCCATCGGTCTGGGCTGAAAAGGCAATTCTAAATGTGGCAAGAATGGGTAAGTTTTCGAGCGATCGCACCATTATGCAATACGCCGAGGATGTCTGGACCTTGAAAGGCATCCGGTGAGAAAATGATACAAACCTGCCGGGAATAAATTATCTGAGCGACTAAGACCGGATTCGGCAAATGGAAGTTTGGACAACGGTTTGAAAGACGCGCTCACACCTTAGAAAGGAAAGAAAGATGCAACTGGCGCATGAAAAAAAGGGAAATGTGGTCATAGTGAAACCTTTGGAAAAACGAATGGATGCAGTCATCGCCGCAGATTTTAGGGAGGAGATGGAAGCATTTATCAAAGAAGGTCAGACATTGTTCATTTTGGACATGAGCGAGATCGATTTCGTGGACAGTAGTGGTCTGGGAGCAATCATGGCATGTTTGAGAATGCTTGGAGGCAAGGGCGACCTGATGATTGCCGGCGCCCGTGAAAATGTCACAAGCCTCATCAAACTTACAAGAATGGACCGGGTTTTTCAGCTTTTTGCGAACTGCGACGAAGCTCTCGCCGGTTTTCCTGCTGAAGACCGTTAGTCATTAGTCTGTGCCGGCATTATGGATTCAACTTCTTCCACACCCGCAGTAGTTCGCTGACTCCCCATGCTTGGGCGTCGCAGCCGCGATGAGTATGGGGTGCATCGCCGTCTAATATTTCTGGGATCTGGCCCACGCAACCGCTGTTGATCAATAAAATGCTGCTGGATAACCAAGCTTGAGCGGTCGTCTTTTCGGATGGGCCGTAACAATCAACCCAGGCTTCACAGTAGGAAGGAAAGAGCCACGTCCAGGCTGTGCCATTGTGGTAGGCCGGCTTGCGCCGTGTGTCTTCATCGCCTGCATAACGACCCCAATATGGATTCCTGGGGTCATTGAGCAGTTTTCCCCCGCGGCGGATTTTCAGGGGTACGCGTACCGGGCGGTCGGCCAGGCTGCGAATGGCTCCCGGAACCAACAAATGCCGGCATGAATCCAAAACCGATGCACAGATCGTTCTGTCAGTGACTGCACCCAAGGTGAGGGACAACAGTTGGTTCGGACGGAGGGCATCGTCGGGTACGGCCCGGGCAGCGCTCTTGCCGGTTGGGGAATGGAGGCAGTCCACCAGGTAGCCCATCGCGGGATCCCAGAAGAGGGTTTTGATGCTGGACTGAACCTGAGTGGCCAAGTCATGCCAGAGCCCTTTTCTTTTGTCAATGCGGGAAAGAAACTTCAGGGCCGCAAACCAAAGAGCTTGAATTTCGATAGGGTACCCCTGCCGGGGCGTACCCGCCGGATCGTTGGTATCCATCCAGGTAAAGTGGGATGGACTGAAGATCAAACCCGAAGCGGGATCCATGACAATGCCATTTGGGGTCCCTTTTATCATGGAGGTGGCCATGTCTATAAGCACGTTGCTCAGGGTGCGTCCGTTGCAGTCGCTTTGCAAGAAACCATCATGACCCTCGGCCGCGACCAGATCGGCGCAGGCGGTGAAAAACCACAGGGGGGCGTCGGAAGTGTCCCGATTGCCGGCATCCTGGCCACGAATCATGTTTGGCAAGGTTCCGTTGGCTTCAAAGCGGGCGAACTGTAGCAATATTGCCTTAACCGTTTCAATCCGTCCGGCAGATACAAGGCCACGGGCGACAATCAAGGTGTCCCGTCCCCAGTCGAGAAACCAGGGATAACCGGCGATCACGGTGTAAAAGTTCCCACGGCGCACCACATATTGCTCCAAGGCTGCATTCAGGGCTTTCTCCATAGGCACACCCTCTTCGTCGGGCATCCAGACGGTCGAATGAGACGGCTGAGGGAGCGGATTCGACGGTAGGTGGCCGGTTTGCACCTGGGCGGTCAGCGTGACATGGCGACCGCCCTGTAGCAAGCTAGAAAAGTAGCCTGGTCCAAAGAGGTCGCTGTCGGGGTCCATGCCCCGTTCTGCCTCCAGAGGGCGGTGCACCATGTAGTACCACTCCGGTTCGCTAACGAATCGCCCGGAGTCAATTTGTACCTTTAGGCAGTGGTCGGGGACGGGGGCAAAGGTAAAACCGTTCGCCTCGACGCTTACGGCCTCTGGCCAGCTACGCTCCGGACCAGTATAGGCTTTGGTGCAGAAATGAAAATTGCGGTCTTCAATGTCGGGGCGAATAATCAAGGTGACAGCCTTGTCATCCGCCAACTCCTGCTGATCCTCGATACAGGCAAGACGTCTGGCGGTTAGGAGGAAGGTATTCGCACCGTCATGGGCCAGGGAGAGGGTGAGCTCCAAAACAATGTGTTCACCCTGGCCCGTGGGAATGTGATAGCGCCACCAGACACCCTTCTGAAAATCGAATCCGAACCGTGACAGGCAATCCAGGTTGACGGCTTGGGAATATCCTTGAAAGACAACCCAGGCCCGGCAGCGGGTCAGCATAATTTGACGGTCTTCAGGAAAATCCGGATTCAGATTGGCGGCCAGCAGGGCGTCGTATCGACTTTCCAGATGTTGCCAGTCGGCATGCACGCGCATCATAGCGCCGCGTCCGTTGGCGCCCACGGCCAATAAGGGAGTGCGATAGCAGTCATTGCGTGTAAAGGAGGTTTGGATATGCACGTCATTACCGCTGGCCAGAGAAAGTAACTCGCCATGGACATGGACACTGCCCGCGGGTGTATAGCGCGTCATTTCCATTTTCAACAACCGGTGATCCGGCGACGTCCTCAGGGGGGGCAGCAAGATAAAAGGGGCGCCTTTTTTATCATCGAGACTCTGTTCCACAGCCAGTATACGCTTGTCATCGGTGATGCAAATCCGAAAGGGATAATCGGCGCGAAAGAGGGTAAAGTGGCCGGGCGGGATCATTACCTGTCGACGCAGGTCAGTAGGAAAGCGCCATTCCACAACCCTTGAAGTCTTGCTTTCCTGATTGAGACGCCGGCAGAAATCGCTGGGATCGGCCAGCAGGAGATCCACTGCCGCATCTGGCTCAATATGAGGATCCGCACTAAATACAGCTATTGATTCCAGCACCTTGGCGCGCAGGCGTTGGCGAATGACCTGCGGAGGAACGCTGCCGGGATCTGGATTTGGCAGGACCAGCCAGGGATCTTCAGGGGAAGTCAGGCAGCATACCTGACCGGGCGCCAGCTCAAAACCAAGCGTCCGGCTGTCGATGGTAACCAGGGTCGCTTTCTGCGCGGAAATCAGATCCACGGCCAGGTTGTCGGCAAAAGGGATCTCGTCAATATTCCATTGGGCGGGAACCGTTTTATCACAATCCAGATTGGCCAGAACCATCACCTTCCGGCCTGAATCACGATCATGCCGCAAAAGGGCAAGATAGTTTCCCGGACCCCGACCGGCAAGGGACAAATCCACCGCACGGCCAAAGGCGGGATGAGTTTTGAGAAGAGCGCTCAGACGAGCGATGGCATCCACCTGATTTTCCCGGGCCCCCCAGTTTATTCCACAGGCTTCGTGGACATTGATTTTTTCTGTGGCGAACCACTCTACACCGTTGGCAAAACCAAAGGCCCCGCACGGCGCCGCAAGGGCGCACAGTGCCGTACGCATCCGGGCATAGCGTAAAGAAGTGGCGGCAAGACGCGGGTTATCGTGGGTTTCCGCGAAATGAACCGTAATCCCTTCACTGACAGAGATCTCGATGGCTTCGGGCAGGTAGCCTTCAATCTGAGTCCGTTCGTAATTCTGAAAAAGTTCGGAGTAAGCCCAGTTGAAATTTGCCCGATCGAGCAGTTCCCGGGTGACCGATATTTCGCCTCCCAAACCCTCAAGCAAAAAGATTGTATCGGGAAACTGCTCACGCACCTTGGCAATTATGTACTGCCAGGCCGGCAGGGGAATCATGTAGCCTGCATCGCAACGGAAGCCGTCCACCCCCCGGTGTCGCCAGGTCAGAAAGACGTCGGCCATGTATGTCCACATTTCCTTGTGACTGTAATCCAGGCGGGTCAGGTCGGCCCATACCACGCCCCAGGCTCCGGGGGCTTCGATTTCCCCCTTGTCGTTGCGGGAGAGCCAATGGGGGTGGGTTTCATGCAAGCTGGCGGCCCAGCCGGTGTGATTGATGGCGATGTCGATAAACAACTTCCCCCGCCGGGCGTGAACAGCATCCACCAGTTCCAGGAATTGTTCCACGGGAGTGGCCGCCGGGTCAAAAACCGCCAGGGCCGCATCGACGTCGGTAAAACTCAAGGCAGCGTAGGGACTCCCAAAGCGTCCCATGCGCGCATAGGTGGTGGGCGTGGGGTGAATCGGCAAAAGCTGGATAATGCGGCAACCAAGCCGGTTCATGATAAAATCGAGTTCTGCGATGAGATCACGAAAGGTGCCCGACGGGGGAATGACGGTGTAACCGGCCCTATCCAGTTTTGTGATGGGATTTGCAGCCGGACCTGCCTCGGCCTTGGCCCTCTTCTTGTAGGGACCGAACTGCCGGACAAAAGCGTTGTAGATGATATTACCGGAGCAAGTATCGGCAGGTTCCGTATTAATGACCGTATTATCGCCCGGAGGCCAGATTGGTTCCTTTCCATCCACGGGGATGAACAGGCACTTGGCTTCAAAATGGCCGACCTCGGTAAGACTCAGGATGACCTCAAAGCGTCCCGGCCCCACTGCCTGCATGGGAATATCAAACCAGTCGCGGCCAGGGCGGGGTTCGTTGTACTCCACCTGGCGAATGATTTCCAGACGGGAAATCTGGGCATGTCCCAAATTGGTCCGCACAAAGGCCGTTCCTTTCATTTTCATCGGAACGACAAGAGAAAAACTAACGCAGTCACCGCAAAAACGCAGCAGGCGCTTCCCCGGCAACGGAAATTGGGTAAGGATCATATCCATAATGTATCTTTAGATTATGCCATAGTTCCAAGGACATTACGTCTTCATTACGACAGATAAGAATTTCCTTTTTTAATCAACCCTGAATTAGTGGCATAATATATGCTTGTTAGCGTAAATAGTCAAAAATCGGCACTTGAATCCGCCGCCCTCAGGCGAGGATATCACGAAATGCGTGTCACCCGACAGCAAATAAGCGATGACATGC
>Ga0247840_10001704_pt1 | contig 41977 bp, 37 predicted proteins | sample LaCruzMarch2015__FD_192404 | JGI IMG/M metagenome (GOLD analysis project Ga0247840, IMG submission 192404) | Freshwater microbial communities from meromictic Lake La Cruz, Castile-La Mancha, Spain - LaCruzMarch2015_17m | ecosystem: Environmental > Aquatic > Freshwater > Lake | place: Spain... | reverse complement strand
CTGCTGCTTTTATTGCAGTAGTATCACGGTCGATTCCGATTAAGCTTCCACCATTTTTAACAATATGGGTAGAATGCCCCGCCCCGCCAAGTGTTCCGTCTACATATAAACCGCCTTTTTTTATGTTCAAAGCATTTATACATTCGCCAAGTAATACTGGAATATGTGAGAAGTCTAAGCTTTCATCTGTCATATTCCAAGCTCCTCCATTTGAAGTGCAACCTCGTCAGCATCCTCAATAAACTGTTCATTTTGTTTATCCCACTCTGCTTTGCTCCAAATTTCAGCCCTGCGTGCAAGCCCAACTACTACTACGTCTTTTTCAAGACCAGCATATTCACGAAGATTTGCAGGAACTAATACTCTTCCCTGCTTATCTATTTCGCAATCTGTCATTCCTCCATAGAAAAAGCGTTGTGTTTTACGTCCCTTTGAAAGTGAAAGCTCGGATAATTGTTTATCTAACTTTTCCCACTCGGTTGCAGCGAAAACGAATAAACATTTATCAAGACCTTTTGTAACTACGAATTTTTCACCAAGCTCTTCACGAAATTTAGCAGGCATAATCATTCGACCTTTTGCATCTATATTATGTTGAAACTCACCTACTAACATTTCGTTCACCTCTTCTCAATTTTGGGAATACAAACCACAATCAACCACCTTTTTACCACTTGTTAACATTATAGAACATATTTTACTAAATATCAATAGTTTTTGAAAAAAATATTTAATATTTTAACAAATTTGTTACATATATATACCTGCAAATTGTTTCCATTGTCTAATTAGCACAAAATATGGTATTTTCCGCTATTAATAAACAAAAAAATCGACCGAAAAATCGGTCGATTTTGTTTTTGTTTTTTAAATTACTTAGTTTCTGCCATTCCGTAACGTTTTTTAAATCTGTCAACACGGCCGCCTGTATCAATAAGCTTCTGTTTGCCTGTAAAAAACGGATGGCATTTACTACAAATTTCAACATGTACATTTTCTTTTGTTGAGCCAGTATCTATAACCTCTCCACAAGCACATTTAATTGTGGTAGCTTTATAATCTGGATGTATTCCTACTTTCATCACTTATCACCTCTTTGCTTTTTGTATAACAGGAAGATTATAACACATATTTTAAATATGTGCAATACTTTTTCAAAAATTATAATAAATCTACGTCAACAGTAAAATCGCAGGCGGACAAGCTATCGAGTAACTGCTCTATATTTGAGCAACCAATTATAGGCAAACCGTCAAAGTTTTTTTGCGAAGTTATATAAGCTAAAACTATTGCAGAAATTGAAACGCCTGTTTCATTTGATATTTTTTTAATTTTATCATAGGTTTTCAAGTTCTCATCTGTTAAATATCTGTTATTTGCTTTTTCACTCAAGCTTTCCACACTATTGTTATACTTTGTGAAAAAGCCCTTTGCCTGTGGTGAATATGCAAATACAGGCATTTTTGTTTTGCTGTAAAAATCAAATTCAACCTCGTTCATTTCTACAAGGGTTTTATCTTCAATTATACCACTTTTTGCGATTGACCATTTTATTTGGCTTGCGATTAATGGCATTTTGCTACTACGCTTTGCATACTCATTAGCCTCACCTATACGTTTGCCTGTCCAATTTGATGCTCCGTAATATCGGATTTTTCCTTTTTTGACCATGCTATCGAGAGCGTCTATTATTCCACTCACTTCAACGCTTATATCATCTCTATGGAGCCATAAAATATCGATATAGTCTGTATCCACGGTTAAAAGGCTTTCGTCTATATCACTTTCAATTTCAGAGTGTGACAATCTGTTTATATCCATTCTTTCAAGTGGTGGGTGTGCGCATTTTGTAGAAATAATTATATTTTGCCTGTTATTCCTGCTTTTGATATATTCACCTATGGTTTTTTCGCTTGCGCCGATACCATTTGGTAGCCAAGATGCGTATATTCTTGCAGTATCTAAGACGTTACCACCATTTTCTATGTATGTATCCATCAAATCAAATGAAAGCTCTTTGGAAATAGTTGTCCCAAAATAGTTAGTACCAAGAACGATGCTTGACGCATTTATTTCTGTATTTTGCATTTTTTTATATAGCATTTTATATTCTCCCTTGCAGTTTATGCATACATTTAACCACTATTGCCAAAGCCTCTGCCCTTGTAACCTTGTTGCTTGGTTTAAAGGTGTTATCCTCATAGCCTGTGATAATTCCGACCCCTGTTGCACTATTTATATAGGCTATTGCCCAATTTGATATTTCGTTTTTATCTGCAAACCCAACATTATATTCTCCTTGTGCCCCACCAAATGCCCTAATTGCAAGCACAGATAATTCTTCCCTCGAAACATTTTGCAAGGCTTTAAATGTGTTATCATCATAACCGTTTGTTATACCTTTTTCCATAGCTATTTGAATATACCCCGTTGCCCAGCTTGGTATATCTAAATTATCATTGAATTTAAGATTTGGTATTGTTGCTGGTTGGAGCTTCATTGCACAAACGATTAGTTTTACTGCCTCTGCCCTTGTTATTAAATCATCTGGGCGAAAGGTTTTATCCTCATAGCCATTTATTATTCCACCGTTTACTAATTCATCAATATATGCTTTTGCCCAATGCGCTGATACATCAGAAAATTTTTCTGCCTGTGGCAAAATTTGCACCTTGGCTTGTGCAGTTTTTGGTGAGGTTTTAGTTGTAGCTTGTGGTATATTTAGGCTAATTGGCGTATCCCCTGTATCACGAACTGAAACTGGGCGTATATTTGTATAAGCTCTTTCAAAAACATCACTTGGAACATTGTCCCTTACCGTAATTGCCTTAATGATTGAACTTTCCGATATAATAAAGCCCTCAACATAATGCTGACTCATAGAGGTTGGAATCCCACCATCTGTTGTATAATATATTTCTGTGTCCTTTGCTACTGGTGCAAACATTATAGTTATTGCTGTTTCAAAATTTGTTGTAATTGGTGAAACAATATGTGGCTTTACTGGTATTTTAAGAAAATCTGTAATTATAAAAGCTATATTTTCTGTGGTTGGCAGGGTAAATGTTTGTGAATCGCTCGTCTTATAACCGTCGCCTGAAACTACTAATTTATACGAGCTTTCCGGCAAGCCTTCCATACTTGTGTTTGGTATTATAATATTTCTGCCATCTAAAGCATCATTTGGGGTAAGCGACATAGAGGTAACTCCTGCCGAATTTACTATATCAATTTTAAAATTTTGTAATTCAGACACTTTCGCAATGTCCTCTTTAAGAACTACCATACCACTTATAGAATATACAATTGCGGGCGGTTGCACTTGCAGGAAATCTGTAACCGAAAAAACTATATTTGTTAGGCTTGGCAGGGTAAAGGTTTGTGACGAGCTTGTTATATAGCCATCACCTGAAATTACTAATTTATATGTATCGTCTAATAAACCATCAATTCTTGTTTGTGGTATTATAATTTGACTATTTTCTAATGCGATATTTGGAGTAAGTGACATTGCAACTGCACCAGCAGAGCCAACAATATCAATTTTAAGGTTAGTTATTTCAGTTATTTGAGAAATATTTGCTTTAATATCTATTGTACCACTTATCGTTGTTTCCGTAATCACATTTGCAAAACAAACTGTATTAAAGGTTATAATAAAACATAAGGCTAATATAATTTTATACATTATAATCAATCCTATTCTTTTTTTATAAATATTATCACTAATTATATTTTGTGTCAATATATATGAATTGTTGACAAGATTAGATAAATTGCGATATAATTTGATATAGAGGAGGCGAATTTTATGCGTAGTATTATTAAGCTTAACCCAGACGAACAAACGCCAAAATGCTCATTATGCGTTTATTCCAAGCCATTCGCAGGGCTTACAGAGCTTTCCTGCGAAAAAAAGGGTGTTGTTGCACCTGATTATAAATGCAAGAAATTTTCGCTTGACATTATGGCGAAAACATCAAGACGCAAGCATTCTCTTGAACTAAAAGGCTTATCTGCCGAGGATTTTTCCATTGATTAATATTTTTTTAAGCCTTGGTGCTATTATGGAAATAACTATGCACCAACCAATGTCTAATAAAATTTTGTATAAAAATCCTATAGTTACTACTTCAAAAAATGTTAATACCTTTCCCATATACAAGTTATTTATAAGAAATAAATATCCCACACCAAAGACATAAACGACTAAAAGTCCCAAAAATGCTGAAACAAAAGTCTTTAATGTGATTAAGTTTTCAGTTTCGCATAGTTCCCCTATTAAATACGAGCATAATATAAAGCCAATAAGGAAGCCAAATGTTGGCTTTAGAACATAGCTAAGCCCACCACCGCTCGCAAAAACAGGCAGCCCCAAAAGCCCCATTCCAACATATAAAATTTGTGACATTGCTCCAAGCCTTGAACCGAGCAATATTCCAGATAACGCAACAAATAAAAACTGAACTGTAAATGGTACAATTGGTGTTGGAATACTAATTTTCGCACCAATCGTTGTTAATACTGCGAATAGTGCCACTAATATCATATCTTTTGTTTTCATTTTTTAAAACCTCCTTTTAATAATAACTATTATAACAAAAAAATAGCTATTGTCAACCAATATCTATAATATGGTTTACAATAGCTTAAAAATACCCATTAACTCCTCTTAGCGAAACCTCACCAGAGCTTACATTAATAATTTCGCCTGTTTCTGTTTTAATTATTAGTTCACCTATTTCTGTAATTCCAACCGCTGTTCCCTTTATCTGTTTATTGTTCATTATTACAACTACTTCTTTTCCGATGTTTAGGCACATACTTCTATATTCATCAATTATGCTTGTAAGTTCATCGCTAAATATAAATTTTTCGTAATATTCCTCAAACGAGGTTAAAATTTCCTGAATTAATAGTTTTCTTGAAAACATTTTGCCTGTTTCGAGATATAACGAGGTTGCTATATCCTTTATTTCCTCTGGAAACTCTAATGTATTTACATTTACGCCTATTCCGTTTACTACAAAGCTTATTCTTTGCTCTTCTGTAACCATTTCTGTTAATATTCCACACACTTTTTTGCCATTTATTATAATATCATTTGGCCATTTTATTTGTGCGTTTAACCCTGTTTGGTTATTTATTGCCTTGCATATTACAATTCCACTTATTAATGATATTTGCATTATTTTTGATGGCAGCACATCTGGGCGAAGGAGTATGGACATCCACACGCCAACCTTTTCAGGCGATGACCACTGCTTATTAAGCCTGCCCCTGCCACCTGTTTGCCTGTCTGCAATAAACAAGCTACCGTTTATTGCACCGCTTCCTGCTTGCTTTTTCGCCTGCTCATTTGTTGAATTTATTTCATCAAACGAATAAATTTTTTGCCCAACATATTTTGTATTTAGCCCATCTTTTAATTCCTGCTCGCTAATTATGTCTGGTACACTAATTAATTTATAACCCTTATTTGTTTTCGATTCTATAATATATCCTTCATTTTTAAGCTTGTTAATTACCTTCCAAATTGCAGACCTTGAAACGCCTAAGCTGTCACTTATGGCTTCACCAGATATATAATCTGTATTCTGTTTTAATATTAAAAGCAACTGATTTTTCACAATTAGCTTCCTTTCATACATAATATATAACGAGGTGATGAAAATGAATAATTTAACAGGCGAACAAATTACTGTAGCTATTACTACATTAGCAATCGCTATTGCACAAGGAAAGCCACCAAGAGATGTGACTCTGCTTGGTGACATATTTTCGCAAATCGGTGCTACACTTACGGTGATTGGTGATAGAAACGGCGAGGACTAAAGTTTTTCCTGTGCATAATAGACCGATGACATTGCATCTTTTGCATAAAAATCTGCACCAATCATATCTGAATATTCTTGGGTTAAAACCGCACCACCTACGAACACCGAGCAGTCTAAATTTTCTTTTCTAAGTGCTTTTATCGTTGCTTCCATACTTGGAACTGTTGTTGTCATTAGTGCGCTAAGCCCTACTAATTTTACGTTATTAGCCATAACAGCCTCGACAACAGTTTCAATAGGAACATCCTTGCCAAGGTCAATTACGTCATAACCATAATTTTGCAGCAATACCTTTACAATATTTTTTCCAATATCGTGTATGTCACCTTTTACGGTTGCAAGCACAATTTTACCTTTGTTTTCCTGCTTTATGCCAGCTTTTATCATATAATCCTTTACCGCATCAAATGCGTTGGAGGCAGTTTCTGCGCTTAGTAATAATTGTGGCAGGAATATTGTGCCCTTTTCAAAGCCCTTGCCCACAACGTCAAGCGCTGGGATTAAATAATTGTTTATTACGTCCATTGGTGCTTCGGTTTCAAGATGTTTTTGTGCCATAGGGTATGATTTTTCTTTCATTCCACGAACTATAATATCCTCAATTGAAAGGTTGTCCATATCTATTGCCTTTTGTGGGGCAATATTTGAGTATTTAGAAATATACTGCTCACATTGTTTGTCATAATTATATAGCGCATTAAACGAGTAGTATGTTTTCATCATTGGCTCTGATGATGGGTTTATTATAGCTGCATCTAAGCCACTTTGAAGCGCTAATGCGTAGAATGTGGAATTTATTATCTCACGCCCAGGCAGACCAAATGAAACATTAGACACCCCAAGAACTGTTGCAACCCCTAACCTTTCTTTTACTAATTTAAGTGCATCAAGGGTTACTAATGATTGTGCTTGGTCAGAGCTTATTGTTAGGGTTAGCGTATCTATTATAATATTTTTGCGGTGAATTCCATAGCCTTCGGCTGTTTCAATTATCTTTTTAGCTATTTCATAGCGCCCCTCGGCAGTATCTGGAATTCCAGTTTCGTCAAGGGTTAAGCCTACCACGACTCCACCATATTTTTTTACTATGGGGAAAATTTCGTCCATAATTTCCTGCTTGCCATTTACGGAATTTACGAGTGCTTTTCCGTTATATATTCTAAGTGCCTTTTCGATAACATTTTTATCTGTGCTATCTATTTGCAAGGGCAATTTTATTACTGATTGTAGCTGAGCAACTGCATCTACCATCATTTGAACTTCGTCTATTTCAGGCAAGCCAACATTTACATCTAAAATATGTGCGCCACTATCTACTTGTGTAAAGCCCTCATCTAATATATAGTCAATATCTGCCTCTCGCAGGGCTTCTTTAAAACGCTTTTTGCCTGTTGGGTTTATGCGCTCACCAATAATTACTGGCTTTTTGCCAATAATAACAGAGCTTCCATAAGATGATACTACTGTTATTTCTTTTTCGGTAATCGGCTGTGGAATTATATTTTTCGTCTTTTCAACCATTTTAGATATATGCTCTGGCGTTGTTCCACAACAACCACCAATAATTGATGCGCCAAGCTCTGCAAAGCTTTTCATTTCCTCTGCAAATTCATCTGCATTTATGTTATAGCGAGTTACTCCATTTTCAGTTACAGGCAGGCCTGCATTTGGGTTTAGAATTATTGGAATAGAACAGCATTCACGAAGTGTTAAGAATAATTCCTTTAATTGAAGAGGCCCAAGCCCACAATTCATTCCAAGTGCGTCAACGCCTAAGCCCTCTAAAATTGCTACGACTGTTGGAATATCTCCACCTGTTAGAAGCTTGCCTTTTTCGTCAAAGGTCATAGTTACAAAAACAGGCAAATTCGTGTTCTCTTTTACAGCAAGCACGGCTGCTTTTGCCTCGTATGTGTCAGACATTGTTTCGATTAAAACTAAATCCGCTCCACTTTTTTCGCCTGCAATTGCCATTTGGCTAAAAATTTCATACGCACCCTCAAACGAAAGCGTGCCAAGTGGTGCAAGCAGTTGACCAGTTGGGCCTATATCCATTGCTACTAATTTTTCACCAGCGGCTGCCCTTGCATTTTTGATTCCAGCGGACACTATTTGTTCAACAGTAAACTCCGTTTTTTGAAGCTTTAAACGGTTTGCGCCAAAGGTGTTTGATTTTATTATGTCGCACCCTGCATTTATATATTGCTTATGAATATCGATTATAAGCTCTGGGTTATTTATATTAAGTGTTTCGGGAAGCTCCCACGCTTTTAGCCCACTTGATTGTAGCATTGTTCCCATACCACCGTCAAAATACACTATTTTATTTTTTAATATTTCCAAAAAAGTCACTCCTTTTTAAACTTACAAGTGCTGTAATTACTGCAAAATTTACAACCTTTTTTACACTCTGCCTCTTGTTTTGTAAACCCAATTATCGCAGTTACCGATTTACTTGGCACAAGTAAGGAATTTTCCGTTACGGTTAAGCCTATTTTTTTATCACTTTTTAAAATATTTATGATTTGCGCTTGATGTTCAAGAGGCAAATCACCATAGCCTGGGCTGTATCTCGTTGTTATATAATAGCCATTTTCACTTGCTTTTTTCTTTATTTCTTCCTCAGCATTGTCGCACACATCTTCAATTAACGCAGTAGCGCAGGCGTGCAAAACAATTGCCCTGCTTGCCTCGGTTTTTGAATATCGGCGCAGTAGAACATCTACCTCTCTGCCCAAGGTTGCACCCAAAATCGCCACACGCTCGCAATTTGCAAGATGCTTTGCTATGTCACTTCCTAACAATGTTAAGCCACCATCTATAATAACATTTTCTTCTAATGACATATCGAATATCTCATATACATAATCTTCTCGTGCGTTATTTTTTAATAAATCCACGCATTCGCCAATTATTTTATCAATATTATCATCTGGCATATTTGCGCCATAGCCTAAGTATCTGAAAACTTCTTTTTTATCTATTTTCAAACTAAGTACCATTAGCCTTTCAGGCTCACAAAATTATACTAAAAGCTATACCACGCACTTTTCGTGAGCCAGATAAGGCGTACTTCGTACCCTACTGCGTTGTAAACAACGCCACGGTCGGGTTAGAATGGTACTTTGCACATAGGCGTTTCGGAGTGGTTTTTACGACGAAAATTTCGCCTGTGCAATAAATTCCTGCGGAGCATAGGTATTTTGAAAGTGGTTTTCTTTCAAAATACCCTACTTAATAGCCTGTGAAATATTTTTCATTATGCCCTCTGCTATTTCAGGCTTATTCATTGTATATATATGTATTCCCTTAACTCCGTTAGAAATAAGGTCGACTATTTGCTCGCTTGCATATAAAATTCCTGCCTGCATTATTGCTTCTGGATTATCTGCAAAACGGTCAAGCATCGCCTTATATTTTGGTGTTAAGGTTGCACCAGATAACCCAGTCATTCTTTTAATTTGTTTGCTATTAGTAACAGGCATTACCCCTGCAACTATCGGCACATTTATATTTTTTTGAAATAATCTATATAAAAAATTATAAAGCACGTTATTATCGAAAAATAGCTGGGTAACTAAAAAGTCGCACCCTGCATCAACCTTTTCTTTTAGGTATGCAATATCATTTTCCTTGTTATCACATTCAATATGCCCTTCAGGGTAGCACGCCCCACCTATTGAAAAATCCCCTTGACTTTTTATGTCATTTATTAGCTGATACGCATATTGATAGTGCATAGGCTGTGGAAAATCTACACCTTGTGGAATATCACCACGAAGCGCAAGTATATTTTCTATTTTATTAGCCTTTAATTGGTTTAGAATATTGGATACATCTTCCTTTGTAGACGATACGCAGGTTAAATGCGCAAGCGCTGTTATATCAAGCTTGTTTTGAATATGGTTTGCAATATCTACTGTTTTTGTGGATACTCCTCCACCTGCTCCATACGTTACACTTATATAATCTGGCTTATGTATGCTTAGCTTATCGACAGCAGAAACAACAGGCTCAAACGGTGCATTTTCCTTTGGTGGGAAAACCTCGAATGAAACTGTTACCTTTTTATTTTGTAATAAATCTTTTATCTTCAAATTATTCACCTCTTAATTGTATTACTATATTATAATGCAATTTTACGAATATCGCAAGTATAAAAAGTTACAAAGTAACTCTTTTGCAAACAAGCCCTTCAATGGGGCGACGTTTGCTTGCGAGAAGAAATTACTAAGCACGCCCTATGCATAGAAAATATCAGAGTAATTTCTTAGCAGTATAAAAAATACACCCCTTAAAATTAAGAGGTGTAGTATAATTTATATAAGTGTTTTTTCTTTTAAAATACCTTTTCTATATGACATAAGTAATAATTCAAGGTCGTGTATTTGCGAAAGTATTGCGATACCACTATCTGTATCTGCTACTTTTTTGCGAATTGGGCCTCTTTCAAGCACTACGGATTTAGAATGCAAATCCTCCTCGTCAACTATTGCCCTTGTTATTGACTCAAAAGGTTCGTGGGAAGCAAGCACAAGCCCATAAGAATTATAAATTAGGGTATACCCTGCTATGCCAGTTTGTGGCTGATACGCTTTTGAAAGTCCACCATCGATTACAAGTAGCTTTCCACCTGCTTTTATTGGACTTTCACCCTTTCTAATTTTAACTGGAACATGACCATTTATTATATGAGAATCGTCTGGGTTAAGACCAAATTCAGTTAGTATTTTTATACAGGTTTCCTTGCTTTCGATATGGGTATAATATGAGTCCTTTACCTCATTTGCTATTTTTTTATCGTCTGTGAAATACCTCTCAAAGGTTGCCATTTTACTTTTGCCATACAGGGGTGACTTTGCACCACACCATAAATACCAAAGGAAATCCAGCCCATCCCTCTTTTCCTGTGTTCCATTTTTAGCGAAGTATCCCTGCCTTGCAATTACCTCTGAATAATCAATATAATTTTTGCCACTTAGTTTTTCACCAAATATTTCTTCAGCTGTGAATTCACCGTCCTCATCCATTGGTATGCAACCATGATAAAGCAGGTTTGAATTATATACTGTGTACATACTGCCTTTTGTGTATAAAAAGCGTATGTGCTGTTGCAATTTTTCACTATGCAAAAATGAAAGGCGCAATTTTTCAACTAATTCGGTCTCTTCTTCTGTTAGCTCAAAAGGTGACAAAGGGTTTATTGTTGGGAAATTTGTATCTACTAATTTATACTCTGTTCCATCAACAATTAAAATTCCTGTTTCGTAATTTATTTTTTCAAGCATTGTTTTGCCTTGCATTTTATATTCTGGGTGGCGCTGTATTATTTGACCTTCTAATTTAAACTGTATTACGGATATCGCCTTGTGCATTTTTGCAACTAATGCGATGTCGTGTGGCTTTTCCTCAACCTCGTTTGGGTTGCGTGGAATAAAACGTGTGCAGTGGTCATCTTTATATGTTGCAAGCGCAAATATCGCAAGTGGACGAATATTTATGCCATAACCGTCCTCTAATGCATCAAAATTATTATATTTTGCACTTACATTTAAAGCATTTGCTATGCAAGCATCACTTCCTGCTGCTGCACCCATCCATAATATGTCGTGGTTGCCCCATTGAATATCCACAGAATGGTATGCCATTAAGGCTTCCATTATTATATCTGGTCTTGGGCCTCTGTCAAATATATCACCTAATATATGTAGATGGTCTATTGCAAGCCTTTGAATTAGCCTTGATAATGCTATAATAAAAGCATCTGCTCGCTCAATTTTTATTATTGTTTTTATAATTTCTGCATAATAGCCTTCTTTATCGTGGCTGTAATCGTTCGTGTTCAATAGCTCGTCTATAATATATTCAAAATCCTTTGGCAAGGCTTTTCTAACCTTAGAGCGTGTATATTTAGAGCCAGCTACTCTGCAAATTTCAATTAGTCTATATAGCGTTATTTTATACCAATCTTCCAGGTTGGTTAAGTTTTTTTTCGTCATTTCAAGCTTTTGTTCTGGATAATAAATAAGGGTAGCAAGTGCCTTGCGTTCGTCACTTGAAAGAGTGTTGCCGAAAATATCCTTTATTTTATCTTTTATTACGCCAGATGCATTACGCAGAATATGCAAAAATGGCTCATACTCTCCATGCAAATCGCTAAGAAAATGCTCTGTTCCCTTTGGCAAATTTAAAATAGCCTGAAGGTTTATCATTTCTGTTGATGCGGATTGAATATTTGGGTATTGTTCTGAAAGCAATGTTAAATATTTGATATTAGATGTTATCTCTTTTTCAAGCATTTATTTTCCTCCAATTTTTATCTACATTATATTTTACATTATTTATCCATTTTGTCAACCCATAAAGCTTTGTTTACAAAAACTATGTTATATGATATTCTATTATGGGTGATTCGATATGATACTTTTAAATCTTTCAAATGTTAAAAAGGTTTTTGGGGCTGATGTCCTTTTTGATAACATATCCTTTAACATTGAAGAAAATGATAAAATTGGCTTGGTTGGGGTTAATGGTGCAGGTAAAACTACATTATTTAAAATCTTGACTTCCGAGCTTTCCCACGATGGTGGGGAAATTTTTAGAAATAAATTAACTAAAATTGGATATATGCAACAGCACGCCTGCCATAATTCTGACAGGTCTGTTTGGGATGAGCTTATGACAATTTTCAATAATATTATGCAGCTTGAAGAGGATTTAGAAGAAATTGCACATAATATTGAAAATAAAAATGGAAATGCATACGAGCTTGTGCAAAAACAGCACAGTATGTCGGAGGAGCTTGAACACCTTGGTGGCTTCACATATAAAAGCAGGGCAAAGGCGGCACTAATTGGCTTGGGTTTTAGCGAGAATGAGCTTACCATGCAAGTTTCCAACCTTAGTGGTGGGCAAAAAACAAGAGTGCTTTTGTGCAAAATTTTGCTTAGCAATACAAACCTTTTGCTTCTTGATGAGCCAACGAATCACCTTGATATTGCATCGGTTGAATGGCTTGAGGATTTTTTAAAAACGTATAATGGCGCAGTAGTTGTTATTTCTCATGATAGGTATTTCTTAGACAGGGTCACAAACAAGACCTTTGAAATGGAAAACAACAAATTAACAACATATAACGGAAACTATTCAACATATATTAAGCTAAAAGCTGAAAACAACAAGATGTTAGAGCGACAATTTGAAAACACTCAGCGAGAGATAAACCGAATTGAAGGGATTATCGAGCAACAAAAACGCTGGAACAGGGAAAAAAATATTAAAACAGCCGAAAGCAAGCAAAAGGTTATTGACCGCCTTGAAAAAACAATTGAAAAACCACAAAACTCACCAAATAATATTAAATTTGAGTTTAAAACAAAGGCTGGTGGTGGTAATGATGTTTTAATTTGCGATAACCTCGAAATGGCTTTTGATGAAAAAAAGTTATTTAAAAATGCAAGTATGCACATTAAAAAATGCGAAAGAGTTTTCCTACTTGGTGCTAATGGCTGTGGCAAGACAACCTTATTAAAAATTATTATGGGTCAGTTAGATAGCATAGGTGGTAGTTTTAAATTAGGCGCAAATATTAACTGTGGCTACTATGACCAAACACAATCTGACCTAAATGATAGCAAAACTGCTTTTGGTGAGGTGTGGGACACATACCCTGCTATGACTCAAACCTCTGTTAGAAATGCACTTGCGGCGTTTTTATTCCGTGCTGATGATGTGTTTAAAGAGATTTCCATATTAAGTGGTGGAGAACGTGCAAGGATACTTCTTCTTAAGCTAATGCTTTCTAATGCAAACTTTCTACTCCTTGACGAGCCAACAAACCACCTTGACATTACCTCTCGTGAGGCGCTTGAAGATGCACTTTTAGGATATAACGGAACATTGTTCATTGTTTCGCACGATAGGTATTTTATAAATAAAATGGCAGATAAAATTTGCTATATGTCACAAAATGAACTTAAAACTTATAATGGAAATTATGATTACTTTTTGGAAAAGCATACGGAAGTTAAAGTGGTTTCCGAGCTTGCAATTGAAAAGAAAAACGATTATAAAGAGAAAAAGGCAAATGAAGCGGCTATCCGAAAGTTGGCTAACCAAATTTGCAAGGTGGAAGATGAAATTTCAGAAATTGAAGATAAAATTTGTGCATTAGAAGAAAAATTAACCCTTACAGAATATGCAACGGATTATGCACGGGCACTTGAAGTTACTAACGAAATTGAACAGTTTAAAATAAATTTAGATTTACTCTATGAAAAATGGGACAAGCTACAAGATTAATAAAAAAAGTGTGCCTCAGCACACTTTTTTTATATGTTTTATATTAGTTTAATACTGCTTTTTCTGTTTCTTTATCGAACAATTGAAGCTTGTTCATATCAAAACATACTTTAATTTTATCTCCAGCTACTGCAGTTGTGCGTGGGTTTACTCTTGCTGTAAAAGGTGTACCCTCAATGCGTAGGTATAGATATGTTTCAGCACCCATCATTTCTGTAACCTCAACGTCCACATTAACTGTGCTATTTGCCATAGTAGAAAGGTAAGCTTCTTCATCGTGTATATGCTCTGGCCTGATACCAGCAACGATTTCTTTTCCTATGTATGGTTCTAATACTGGATTGCTTGCTTTACCAGCTGGCAATGTAACTTCATTCTCGCCAAATGTTAATGTCAAGCTTCCATCAGCTTTTTTATTAAGCTTTGATGTAAACAAGTTCATTTGTGGGCTACCAATAAAGCTGGCAACAAACATATTAACTGGTCTTTCATATAATTCATGAGGTGACGCAACCTGTTGCACTAAACCATCTTTCATAACAACAATTCTTGTACCCATTGTCATAGCTTCTGTTTGGTCATGAGTTACATATATGAATGTTGTTTTTAAACGCTTGTGAAGCTTGCTAATTTCTGTTCTCATTTGAACCCTTAGCTTAGCATCAAGATTAGACAAAGGCTCATCCATAAGGAATACCTTTGGCTCACGAACGATAGCACGACCCAAAGCAACACGTTGTCTTTGACCACCCGACAAAGCTTTTGGCTTTCTGTCAAGTAAATGCTCGATATCAAGAATTCTTGCAGCTTCATTAACACGACGAACAATTTCATCTTTTGGAGTTTTACGAAGCTTAAGACCAAATGCCATATTTTCATAAACTGTCATGTGTGGATATAATGCATAGTTTTGGAAAACCATTGCTATATCTCTATCTTTAGGCGCAACATCATTAACTACTTTATCGTCAATATATAATTCACCATCAGATATTTCTTCAAGACCTGCAATCATACGAAGTGTTGTAGACTTACCACAACCTGAAGGTCCTACCAAAATAACGAACTCTTTATCTTCTATTTCAAGATTGAAGTCGTTAACTGCCGTAACTCCACCAGCATACCTTTTATATATGCCAGATAATTTCAAACCTGCCATTTTAATGCCCCCTTAACCAATTCTCATTATTCTCACTTATAATATACCATATTTCGAAGTAACTTGTTAGCACCTAAATACACAAATTTACATTTATTGTTTTAGGTATTTTGCATAAACCTTCTAAATATCTCTCATAGTTAATGAAATTCTTTTGCGTTTTGCATCAACTTCAAGCACTTTTACCTTTACTATATCACCAATGGAAACTATATCCATTGGGTGCTTAACATATTTGTCTGCAATCTGTGAAATATGCACAAGTCCGTCTTGATGTACGCCGATATCCACAAATGCGCCAAAATCTATTACATTGCGAATTGTGCCCGTTAATATCATTCCTGTGTGCAAATCCTCTATATTCATAACATCGGCTTGAAGCTGTGGTGGGGCTATCTCGTCCCTTGGGTCACGTCCTGGTTTTAACAGCTCGTCAACAATGTCACGAAGTGTTGGAACGCCAACACCACATTTTTCAGCAAGCTCGGCTATATTTGTTTCGTTAATTTTTTCTTTTAGACCTTCTAACTTATTATTTTTAACATCTTCTAATGAATAGCCCATTATTTCAAGCATTTTCTTTGCAGCAGGATATGATTCAGGGTGAACAGATGTGTTATCTAAAATACTCTCACCATCTGTTATACGCAAAAACCCTGCGCACTGTTCAAACGCCTTTGCGCCTAATTTTGCTACCTTTGTAAGCTGTTTTCTATTTTTAAACTTGCCCTCTTGCTCACGATAAACTACAATGTTTTTCGCAACAGCACTACTTATTCCTGAAATATATGATAGTAGCGACGGTGAGGCTGTGTTTAAATCCACACCCACACTATTTACGCAATCCTCTACCACTCCACCTAATGCCTCGCCAAGACGTTTTTGGTTCATATCGTGTTGATACTGCCCCACGCCTATTGCCTTTGGATCGATTTTTACAAGCTCTGCAAGTGGGTCTTGAACACGTCTTGCTATGGAAACTGCGCTACGCTTTGACACGTCGAAATCTGGGAATTCCTCTGCCGCAAGCTTTGATGCAGAATATACAGATGCACCAGATTCACTTACAACAAGGTAGAACACCTTGCTTTTAACCTCTTTTATTAAATCAGCAATAAAAATTTCACTTTCCTTTGAAGCAGTTCCGTTGCCGATTGAAATAAGCTCTATATTATGTTTTTCGATTAACTTTTTAAGCGTAGCCTTTGATTCTTCAACCTTGCTTACAGGTGGTGTTGGGAATATTACCGTTGTATCAAGCACACGCCCTGTTCCATCAACTACTGCTATTTTACAGCCTGTCCTATACGCAGGGTCAAAGCCTAAAACCACTTTATCCTTAATTGGTGGTTGGAGTAGCAGGTTTTTCAAATTTTCAGAGAAAATTTTCATTGCACCCTCTTGCGCATCGTCAGTTAAATAGTTTCTTAGCTCATTTTCTATGCTTGTTTGAATTAGCCTTTTGTAGGAATCTGCCGCTGCAAGCTCTACATATTCGCTTGTTATACTACGTTTTTGTGGAACAAGCTGTTTGTTTAAATATTGCAGTATATCTGCATCATCAACCTCTATTTTAACAGATAAAAATTCCTCACCCTCGCCACGGTTAAGCGCAAGTATTCTGTGGCGAACAACTTTTTTAAGTGGTTCTGCATATTCGTGATACATTTGGTACACATCACGTTTTTTCTCAGTTTCCTCTTTGCCAGTTGTTTTAGAGGAAATTGTGCCATTACGCAGGGTATATTCACGAATAAATTTGCGATAATCGGCATTATCTGATATACTCTCTGCAATTATATCCATAGCGCCTGCAAGTGCTTGCTCGGTTGTGTTTACATCTTTTTCTGCATCTATAAAAGGTGCACATATTTCGTCTATATTGCCATCATATAATGTTTGAGCTATAATTATTTCGGAAAGTGGCTCTAACCCTTTTTCTTTTGCTATTGTTGCCCTTGTGCGCCTTTTTGGGCGATATGGCCTGTATATATCTTCTATTTCTGTTAGTTTTTCTGCCTTGTCGATAAGCGCTGCAAGCTCTTCTGTCAACTTGCCTTGCTCGTCTATCATTCGTTTTACTTCTTCTTTTCGTGCCTCAACGCCACGCAAATATGTAAGGCGGTCGGATAGCTCTCGCAGTAGCTGGTCATCGAGCTCTCCTGTTGCCTCTTTTCTATAACGAGAAATAAATGGTATTGTATTGCCCTCGTCAATTAGCGTTACTGTATTTTCTACCTGCCATAATTTTATATTAAATTCCTCACAAAGCCTTTTCTTTATATCCATAATTTTTCCATTTCCTCCTTGGTAATTTCACGCATTTCGCCAAGCTCTAAGCCTTCATCAAGTGGCAGTCCACCCATTTTTATTCGTTTTAGGTAGGTTACCTTGTTGCCCACACTTTCAAACATTCGTTTTATTTGGTGGAACTTCCCCTCGTATATTGTTACAAGGTAGCCATCACCTGATGGTTTTAATTTTGCAGGAAGGGTTGTAAAATCGTCCAATTCTATTCCCTCTTCAAAGGCGGTAATATCATCGCTTGTTACCTCGTGTAAAACCTGTGCAAAATATGTTTTTGGAACGTGTTTTTTAGGCGATAGTAGGTTATGCGCAAGTGTGCCATCATTTGTTAGGAGCAATAGCCCCTCTGTGTCTATATCCAGCCTGCCAACCGGGAAGGTTTCATAGTGCATAAATTCGTCTGGTACAAGGTCTATAACAGTTGGGTGCATTTTATCATGCGTTGCGCTTATATAACCTTGTGGCTTGTTAAGCATTAAATATATAAATTCCTTGTAGATTACCTGTTTGTCATTTACTGTTATTATCGCCTTATCTGGTGCAACCTTTACATCTGACGTTTTCACAACCTCGCCATCTATTTTAACTACACCACTTCGCACAAGTGTTTTTACTTCCTTGCGTGTGCCATAGCCCATATTTGCAAGAATTTTATCTAATCGTTCTATTTTCATTGTAACGTTTACCTCATCTCGATTTTAATGGAACCATAAAGCCGTTTATTGCTACGGTCATTATATCACCACCTATTACCTTGTCATTATACATTAGGACATCTGCCCTAACGCCCTGCTCGCCATAATAATTTTTAATTGAAAATGTATAGCGTGTTACGTCTTTGCCTTTGTAATTTTCTAAATTAAACCCTGCTTCTTTTTGAATGGCGTTATAATTATTGTAGACATTATCAAACTGGACAGGGATATGTACCTCTGCGGTTTCTATTGGGTTTCTGTCGATTTGCCAGCCAAGCTTTTCAACATATTTTGCGGCTACAGATTGGCTGTTTAGTGGCACTACCGACGCTGTAATAATTGTTAGCATTAGTATTCCTGCTAATAAAATAGTAATAACAACTGCTTTCTTTTTCATTTTTATCACCTCTACTTTAAGTTTATTCTTAAAGTAGAGTATATATTATCTCAAAATCCACTTACTACGTTTCACTATTATTGTACCCTTTGGGCAAAGCTCTTGGCAACAATAACATCTGAAACATTTATTATAATCAAAATGTGGCTTTTTATTTACCATTGTTATTGCTTTTGCAGGGCAATTTTTAGCACAATCTGCGCAACCTATACAGTTTTGCTCTATTACTATTGGTCGTGCACTAAATGTTTTTGCTACCCAAGGGAGCATTTTGAAAACGATATTTCTATTTTCCTTTTTCGGTATGTCAAAATCGTCTATTATAACTATTTCATCACCAATTATTTTAAAATCAGTTATTAGCCCACGTTTATCTGCCGATTTCAAGGTTGGTACATCGTCAATTTTAAGCCCTATTATTTTAGCCCCCACTACATCTGCATTATGTGGGTTTTCGCTTGCAATTACAACGCCAATTTTTCGTGGCTTTCCAGCAGATGGCCCTGCACCCTCCATACCGATTATTCCATCAATAAACGAAAGGGTTGGGGAAACATATTCGCATAAATCCACAAGCATATCACTAAATTGCTCGATTGTTGGCATTCTAAGGTGATACTCTGCTTTATACGTTCCAGGAATTACACCAAATAAATTTTTAACTGCGCCTGTATATGTTGCAAAGGAGTGAGTTTTTAGCTTTGCAACTGATATAATAATATCTGCATCCGTCGCTGGTTTTATTATTTCAAAGCTTCGTGATATTAAGCCATTTTTGCAGGGCTGTGATTCGTAGGATACATCATAATTTAAAGTTGCACCTGTTTTTTCGGCAACCTCACGCATACCACTTGCCTCATACACACCTTTAAGCATATTTATTGTGTATGGTCCACCTGGGCTGTCGGCTATCGTAACAACTGCGCCTGCATTTATTAAAATTTCCGCAAGTGCTTGCACAAAAACTGGGTTAGTCGTTGTGGCTGTTTCAGGAGTTTTTTTCATTAATAGATTTGCCTTTAACAAAACCTTAGTGCCATTTTTAACATATTTTTCAACGCCACCTAAATTTTCAAAAGAAATTTCAAGGGCTTTTTTTACTTTATTATAGTCATAACCGTTACAATTTATTAGCGATACCACATCATCACCTATATTTCTTAACAAATTTTTCAATTCGACTTAATGCTTCGTTTATTGAATTTATTGAATATGCGTATGATAAGCGGACAAACCCCTCACCACTTTCGCCAAAGGCATTACCAGGTACAACTGCAACCTTTTGCTCTTCAAGTAAGCGTTCGCAAAACTCATTAGACGAAAGCCCTGTGCTTGTTATGTCTGGGAAAATATAAAATGCACCATATGGCTCGAAACAGGAAAGCCCCATTTGTCGCACACCCTCTAATATTACCCTGCGACGGTAATTATATTCTGAAGCCATCTTTTCTACGTCCTCGTCGCCATTTTTCATAGCCTCGATAGCTGCATACTGACTTGTTGTTGGACTGCTCATTATTGCATATTGGTGAATTTTCGTCATTGCTGAAATAATGTCTGGGTGTCCACAGGCATAGCCTAATCTCCAGCCTGTCATAGCAAATGCTTTTGAAAAGCCACTCACTAAAACTGTTCGCTCTTTCATTCCGTCTATTTCTGCGAATGAAACGTGCCTGCCATTATAGGTTAGCTCTGCATATATTTCGTCGGATAGCACCATTATATTTGTATCTCTTAGCACATCTGCAATTTTTTCTAAATCCTCACGATTCATTACTGCGCCTGTTGGATTATTTGGAAATGGCAAAATTAATAGCTTTGTGCGTGGTGTAATTGCTGCACGAAGTGCCTCGGGTGTAAGCTTAAACATATCATCTGCCTTTGTTACAATTGGAACTGGCACACCACCTGCAAGCTGTGTACACGGCGTGTAGCAAACAAAGCTTGGCTCTGGAATTAAAACCTCATCACCACTTGATATAATAGAGCGAACGCATAGGTCTATCGCCTCGCTTCCACCTACTGTAACCAACACTTCATTTGATTTATAGCTTACATTAAACCTACGGTTTAGATAATTGCAAATCTCCTCACGAAGCTGAATAAGTCCACTATTTGAGGTATAATATGTATGCCCTTTTTCAAGGGAATAAATGCCTGCATCACGAATATGCCAAGGGGTGACAAAATCTGGCTCACCAACCCCAAGCGAAATTGCATCTGGCATTTGTGCAACTATATCGAAAAACCTTCTAATGCCCGACGGTTTCATATCTGTTACAACGTCAGACAGCATATCTTTTATATTCATAGTGTAATCACACTTCTTTCATCCTTTGACTGCTCGTCGAAAATTACGCCTTCCTCTTTGTATTTTTTCAACACAAAGTGGGTTTTTGTTGACACAACAAATTCCATAGGTGCAAGCTTTTCTGCTACGAAAAGCGCAACCTCTTTCATTGTTCTGCCCTCTATCATAACGCTTATATCATATCCGCCAGACATTAAATATACGTTTTTAACCTCTGGGTATTGATATATACGCTCGGCAACCTTATCAAAGCCCTCGCCACGCTGAGGGGTAACACGAAGCTCTATTTGTGCCATTACAAGCTCTCGGTCAGTTTTTTCCCAGTTAATTAACGCCTTGTATTTTAGCAAAATTCCCTTTTCAAACATCTTGGCTATTTCTGCCTCAACCTCTTCTATAGTAATGTTTAGCATTATCGCTATCTGCGTATGCGCTAATGTGCTATCTTGTTCTAATAAACGCAAAATTTTCTCTTCCATACAAGCCTCCATTCTGCCATATACAAACTTGGCACTATTAATATAATAAACAATTATACCATTATTATGAATTAATTTCCACAGTTTTTTTGTAAAATGCAAAAAATAAAGACGTATTTCAATAAGAAATACGTCTTTATTGGCTCCTCGAGTTGGACTCGAACCAACGACCCTGCGGTTAACAGCCGCATGCTCTACCAACTGAGCTATCAAGGAATATGCTTAAAACTGCAAAAATGGGGTAATGCGTGGTGGGCTTAAGTGGGCTCGAACCACCGACCTCACGCTTATCAGGCGAGCGCTCTAACCAGCTGAGCTATAAGCCCACGCATTTGCAAAATGTTGTTTTAAACACGAGGTACATTATAGCACGGCTGGTAAGTATTTGTCAATAACTTTTTTATTAATTTATTCTGCTATTTTTTCATTAATTTTATTCAGCTAATTTTAATATTACTTTTATTGCATTATTTTGCCGAGCAATCTCCCCAGCTTTTTTTTGATTACCTAAGGTTATAACCCTAACGCACGCATATAAATCCATATTACTTTTTATGCCCAAAGATGAAAATACAGAGCTATTATTTAGTGGAACACCAAACACCTCGCCACTTTTGCCTAATTTATCTGCAATATTTAAAAATAATCCCTCTTTTGCATATTGTTCAAAGTATGCCCTATCCATTATATAAAGATAGGATTCTCCTGCGGCAATCTCTAACTGTGCTTTTTGCATCATAGCCATATCTTGCTCTGACTTTACTTCTTTTGATATAGTTATTGGCATAAACTCAACATCTAATTTTCCATTTTTAGTAGCGTCATCAATATACTCCACAAAGGTTTGCTTTATATTAGCTGAAATTTCCTCATTAAATGCTTTTTCACCAATATAGCTTACAGATAGGTCTGGATAAACCTTATTTGCACATTCTACAAGTGAAACAACAAGGATAATAGCAACAAATATTCCTGCTATTGTGTGTATTCTGTAATAATACCAATAATTTTCAAACCATTTTTTATCCATTTTGGAATTGAATTTGAACTTTTCCATTCCTATAACCTCGGTTTCATAGTTGGGAACAATAGTACATCACGAATTGAAGGGCTATCAGTTAGTAGCATTACTAACCTATCAACTCCAAGCCCCATACCGCCTGTTGGTGGCATACCATATTCGAGTGATAGCAAAAAGTCCTCGTCCATCATATTTGCTTCTTCATCTCCTGCTGCACGCTGTGCAACCTGTGCCTCGAAGCGAGTTCGTTGGTCTAATGGGTCATTAAGCTCTGAAAAGGCATTTGCAAGCTCTCTGCGAGTAATAAAAAGCTCAAATCTCTCTGTCATTTTTTGGTCGCTTGGCATTCTTTTTGCAAGTGGCGACACCTCAACAGGATAGTGCATTATAAATGTAGGCTGAACTAAGTTAGCCTCTACCTTTTCCTCAAAAACTGTGTTAAGCACTACACCCCACGAATCAGTAGGTTTAGTATGAACGCCTATGCTATCGGCTAATTTTCGTGCGTCTTCATCACTCTCTACGCTTTCAAAATCTACACCTGCATATTGTTTAACTGCATCTACCATTGTAATTCTTGTCCATGGTGGCGTTAGGTTAACCTCCTCGCCTTGATATGTAATTTGGAGTGTTCCTAAAACTTCCTGTGCTATATAGCATACCATATCCTCGGTAAGGTTCATCATATCATTATAATCTGCGTATGCTTCATACACCTCAACCGTTGTAAATTCTGGGTTGTGGCGTGTATCCATTCCTTCATTTCTGAAAATTCTGCCAATTTCATAAACTCTTTCCATTCCACCAACTATAAGACGTTTTAAGTGAAGCTCTGTAGCTATTCTTAAATACATATCTATTCCAAGTGTATTATGGTGAGTGATAAATGGCCTTGCTGCTGCCCCACCTGCGATTGTGTTAAGCACAGGTGTGTCAACCTCTAAGAAATCTCTTTTATCAAAGAAATGACGCATTGCAGTTACTATTTTGCTACGTTTTATAAATGTATCTTTAACCTCTGGATTTACTATTAAATCAACATAACGCTGACGATAGCGCAAATCTGGGTCCTTTAAACCATGAAATTTCTCTGGAAGTGGTTGTAATGATTTTGAAAGCAAGGTGAATTCCTTAACTTTTATAGAAATTTCACCCTTATGTGTTGTGAAAACCTCCCCAACAACACCTGCAATATCGCCAACGTCAAGCTTTTTTATTCCAGCATAAGTATCTTCTCCAACCTCATCCTTTTTAATGTATAGCTGAATTTTTGCATCTCTATCTGCTATATCACAAAAGGTTGCCTTGCCCATTCCACGCTTTGACATTATACGCCCTGCTATTGAAACAACCTTGCCCTCATGCTCGGCATAGTTGTCTAATATTTGCTTTGCACAGTGGGTAGTGTTATATTTTGTAATGTGGTATGGGTCTGCCCCCGAGCCTACAAGCTCTGCAAGCTTTTCCCTGCGCACACGCAAAATTTCATTTATATCTTGTTCCTCAATTATTATCTCTTTTGTATCTTCGCCCACTTTTATGCCCCCTATTTGTTTATCTCTATAATTTTAAATGTAATTATGCCAGCAGGCACAGTTACGTCTACTGAATCTCCTACTTTTTTGCCTATTAGCATACTTCCAACTGGTGAACCGTCTGAAATTTTAAATGCAGATGGGTCTGCCTCGGTTGAACCTACGATATTATAAACCACTTCTTCGTTATACTCAACGTCTAACACCTTTACTTTTGAGCCAAGCGATACTACATCTGTTGTTACATCGTCTTCATCGATTACTTTTGCGCCTTTAAGCATATTTTCTATTTGCACTATTCGGCTTTCTACTTGGGCTTGTTCATTTTTAGCTTCATCATATTCAGAATTTTCTGATAAATCGCCAAATTCACGTGCTTGCTTTATTTTTTCCGCAATGTCTTTACGCTTTACAGTTTTTAAGGTTTCAAGCTCTTTCTCTAATTTTTCCAAGCCCTCACATGTTAGAACAACCTGTTTAGCTATTGCCATTCTTCCCAACTCCTTTTAATATGTTACTTATATTATATTAGTTATGATAATTTATCATATCATTATATACAATACCAATTAAGTTGTCAATAATTTTCACTTCTTTTTAGCAAGCTTTGATGCTGCAACTACTTTACCATTAAACTTAAATTCGCTTAGCTTGCGAGGTAGCTCGACTCCACACACTTTTTCGATAGTTTCAGTTATCTCTAAGCTGTCAAATACAAAAGGTAGGCTAATTGTTTTTGATAGGTCTACCCAATTTATTGTCAAATTTTTATTTGTTTTATTATGCTCACAACTTGCATCAATTAAAATGGTATGTTTAGGTAATTTTGCACTTCCGCTTCCAATCTTAATTGCTATGTCGCAATTTGCCCTTGTATTTATGCCTACTATTTCTATTGTTAGCCCATATTCTTCTAACGCTTTTTTGGATATTTCCCTTGCCCTTGCTGTGTTATTTGTTATTAAAATTATGTACTTAAAATCACCATATAATTTTTCGATTAGCACTTCTACTTTTCCATCTAACTGCTCGTCAATAATTGCAAGTGTACTGCTTACTTTATCTATGCCTGCTATTTTAAGTACCTTTTTTGTTATATCAGGCAATAGATTTTTGAAAAGGTTTATTCCATCTGATAATTCAACCGTTACAAAAGATTTTTGGTTAGCTGCCGATTTTGTGCAGACTGCGTTTTCAACCCCTTCTTTTTTAAATATTTTCTCGATATTCTGCGAGAGATATGTAATTACTAAAACTAAATCATACTTTTCAACATAAAAATATTCAGCCTTGTTTCTTTTCCAAAACTGATACCATTTTTCTTTCGATTTTCGCTCCTCATCGCTTGCGATTATACCCACACTATACAAATAAACACCTCCGTTATAATTATATATACGCAGAGGTGTTTAATTTATTCTATTTATATGATGTTACTTGTTTAAAATTTCAATTGCCTTTTGTAGCTGTTCGTCTTTTTCGCTTACCAAATTCACTTCAACATCAGGTTTTATGCCCTGCTTGTTTATATCTTCTCCAATTGGAGTGAAATATTTTTCAACAGTAACTTTTACAACGCTTCCATCTTTTAGCGAAACAGGCTGTTGAACAACTCCTTTGCCGAAGGATTTATTTCCAACTAATGTTGCCTTTTTATTATCACGAAGCGAACCTGCAAGAATTTCAGAAGCACTTGCCGAGCCTTCGTTAATTAGCAATACTATTGGCAAATCAACGCCGCTACCTCTTGTTTTAAAGTCCTGCCTTTTACCGTGTTTATCCTGTGTGTAGAAAATCATACTATCTGACTTTAATAGGCTCTCTGCCACCTGAACAACGGCACCTACTACACCACCACCATTATTACGAACATCAATTATTAATGCCTTTGCACCACTATTCCTCATTTTTTCAAGGTGGCTTGCAAATTCATTTCCTGTATCTGTATCAAATATTGAAAGTCTTATATAGCCAATATCGCCTTTCATTTCCGAGCGTACAGACTGCATTTTTATTTCATCACGAGTTATTACAATGTCGACAACCTCTTTTGTATCTTTTTTAAGCACAGTTAGGGTTACAGTTGTTCCTTTTTCACCCTTCATTTTAGATGTTGCAGTGTCTATATTATCGGCAAAAACTTCCTCGCCATTTACCTTTATAATTTTATCCCCTGCCTTAATTCCTGCCTTATCACTGGGTGAGCCATCAAATGGGGAAATAACAACTATTTTATTATCTGTTTTATCGCCTGATACTGTTAGTCCAACGCCTGAATATGTTCCTGTGATATATGTGTTAAATTCTGCCCATTCTTCTTTGTTCATATAGGTTGTATATGGGTCACCAAGTGAGCTTACCATTGCACCAACTGCTTTTTCAATTGCTTGATTTTTGTCAATGTCTTGGTAATACTTATTATCTAAGATGCTCATAACCTCAAATAATTTCTCACTACCAGGGAGATTTGTGGTTGAATGTGCCTTAAGCACATAAGTGAAAAATGATGATGTTGCCATAAATGTAACTATTGATGTTATTATTACTGTTATTGATATGACCTTTAATAGTTTTTTATTATTTTCCATGCCATGCCCCTTTAATTTTAATAATATCCCATTGGATTAACAGGATCTCCATTTATTAATACTTCAAAATGCAAATGTGGACCTGTGGAATACCCTGTACTGCCCGACCTCATAATTTGTTGCCCACGGCTTACCTGTTGCCCCACAGATACACTTAGTGAGCTTCCGTGTGCATACAAGGTTGCAACGCCGCCGCCATGGTCAATTATAACATGGTTGCCATACGCTCCATTATACCCTGCTTTTATTACCTTACCATCATTCACAGCAACAACAGAAGAACCAGAAGGCACAGCAACATCGACACCTGTGTGCAATTTATTTACCTTTAGCACAGGGTGAAAACGATAACCAAATTGTGAAGTTATTGTATAATATCCAGGTGCTGGCCATGCCATTTTGCCCCCTGCGTATTTTGTTGTATTAGATGGGCTCATTAAAGAGCGTAGCTCTGCACGAGTTTGTTGCTCCTCTGCCTCAACTGCCTTTAAGGTTTTTACAAGTTCTTGCTCTGTTTGAGTAAGCTCGCTCATTAAAGCATCTCTTTGCACTAACTTTTGCCCAAGGTTTGATACCTTTTCTTTAAGTGAAGATACCTTAACAACCTTTGATTGCTTTTTCTGCTCTAATGCCAATTTATTAGCATCAATAGATTTCCTTGTTTTCTCTAATCTACCGAGCATATCTTTATCATATGTAGCAATTTGCTTAATTATTTCAAATCGGTTTAAAAAGTCTGTAAAATTTTGCGCAGATAAAAGCACTTCAAGGTATCCGCTTGCCCCTTGCTCGTACATTACACGAACACGTTTTTTAAAGGTTTCATACTGTTTTTGTGAGGCTATTGTTGCCTCTTGCAAATCAGCATTAATTTGTGTAATATCTTGATTATCTTGTACTATTCCACCATTTAGAGAATCAACATCATCCTCCAAACCTTTTACTTCGCCATCTATTTTCTTTTTTTCTTGGATTATATCTTTTTTTTGCTCTTTTATTTCTTTTATTTCCTTACTAATTGCATTTTTTTTTTGCGTTTGTTGTTTAAGCTCTTGGTTAAGCTGTTGTTGTGATGGAGCAGCTTTAACAAATATCGCCATTAATGGCAATACAAATGCAATTGCGAAAAATACTACTACAACTATTGCCACAATTTTTTTTGTTTTATCATTCATTCTCAAACTTTTTCACCCCTTTAACCCATTAAATCTTTTATACATGCAAATGACGCCTTAATGATATTCCACTTCCTAATGCACCAAGCATTAACCCTACTCCAAAGAAATAAAGTACAAGCTGTGATATAACTTCATAAAGCGTATACATTTTTACCGAGCCACCAATGAATTCGCTTACTATATTAACAAAATAATTATACCCTTGTGTTGCAATTATAAGCGAAACCACAGCGCCAATTACACCAATCAACATTCCCTCAATCATAAATGGCCAGCTGATAAACCAATTTGTTGCACCTAAATATTTCATTATGTTTATATCTCGTCTGCGTGCAAACACCGTTATTTTAATTGTATTTGATATAATAAACACAGCAGTTATTCCAAGTAAAATCATCACCCAAAGGCTTATGTTTTCTATTATCGAGGTTGCCCTTACTATTTTATTAATAGTATCCTTATTATTTTTAACAACTGCTATACCTTGAATTTTTGCCATTTCGCTTGTAACATTCTGAACACTTTCAAGGTTATTTACTGTAACCTTGTATGAATCACGAAGTGGGTTATCTGTTTCTAACCCATCAAGCATAGTTGCAGAATCGCCAAGCTTTGCTTTATAATCAAGCAGTGCTTCTTGTTTTGAAAAGAACACTGCATCTTTTACATTTTCAATTTTCTTTATATCTAAGGCAATTTCTTTTGTTCGTGCTACGGGAGTTCCTTCTTTTACAAAAACTTGAATTTCAAATTGAGATTTTAACTGATTTGCAATATAGTTTATATTCATTGAAAACAAAATATATATTCCGAATATTAAAAGGCACGCTGTTACTATTATTGAAGATGCGGCCGACATTAGCCTGTTTACCCAAAAGCTTCTAAAACCCTCTTCTAAAAAATATTTCAACGCTCTAACCTTCATTTGCGTAACCGCCTCTTTCCTCGTCACGAATTATATTGCCACGGTCTATTTCTATAACTCTTTTTTGCATTTTATCGACTATACCCTTTGCGTGAGTTATAACAAGCACCGTTGTTCCACGGCGGTTTATATCTTCTAAAATTTGCATTATTTCTGCTGCTGTTGCTGGGTCTAAATTACCTGTAGGCTCGTCCGCTATTAAAACAGGAGGATTATTTACCATAGCCCTAGCAAGCGCAACACGCTGTTGCTCTCCACCCGAAAGCTCATTTGGGCGCACCTTTGCCTTGTGAGAAAGCCCTACCATACTAAGCACATTAGGAACACAGCGCCTTATTTCCTTGCTTGACGCACCCCTAATTTGCATTGCAAAAGCTACATTTTCGAATACTGTTTTATTAGGCAACAAACGGAAATCTTGAAAAACCATTCCAAGAGAACGTCTAAAAAACGGCATTTCCCTTTTATGAAGAACGTCTACATCAATTCCATTTATTCTAAGGTTTCCACCTGTTAGCTTTTCTTCACATAAAATTAGCTTTGTTAAGGTAGACTTACCTGCACCAGATGAGCCAACTATAAACACAAATTCACCTTTAGAAATGTAAAAGCTAACATTATCAAGTGCAAGGGTACCATTTTCATATTTTTTGCTTACATTATTAAGCAATATCAAGACATTTTCACCTCTATAGTTTGACTAAATATTTATTGTATCTGAATGCAAATATCTATTAACCATCATTGCAACTTTGAACACTATTGCATCATCAAAGCGCCTTAAATCAAGCCCTGTTAGCTTATAAATTTTATCTAATCTATAAACAAGAGTGTTTCTATGCACAAAAAGTTGCCTTGATGCTTCGCTTACATTAAGGTTATTTTCAAAGAATTTTTGTATTGTTATTATTGTTTCATCATCTAATAAATCCAATGAGCCTTTTTTAAATACTTCAGCAAGAAATAGCTCGCATAATTTTGTAGGCAATTGGTATATAAGACGACCAATTCCAAGATTATTATAGCTTATTATTGGACATTCATTGTCAAATACCTTGCCCACTTCAAGTGCTACACAAGCGTCCTTATAGGAATGTCCTATTTCGCTTATGGTCGAAACTTTAGAGCCAATTCCAACAATAGAATTTGCCATAATCTCGGAGGCAAGTGTATCTACAACAGAATGTGCTATTGCTTCAAGCTCTTTTTGCGTAATGTCTTCACGCACTTCCTTTATTAAAACTACATCTGTTTCATTAATACTAATTACAAAATCTCTGTTTTTATCTGGGAACAGACCAGTTACTACTTCATGAGCTGAAAATTCATCGCCTTGTGTGCGAATTAGCATGGCTATACGGCAAACATCTGTGTTAAGATGCAGAGCCTTTGCCTTGATATATACATCGCCTGACATTATATTATCTATCAAAATGTTTTTCACAAAACTGATTTTATCATATTTTTCATCATAAAACTGTTTTAATTGTGTTAGAGCAACACAAATAATCCCTACATAGCCCTTTGAGGCTTCGTCATCACCCTCGCAAAAAACAATATAGCCGGCCCTACTTCTGCCACCGAGACGCTTGAAACACATTTTGTTTGAAATAATAACATCGCTTGTATCCCTTGCGGCATTTGCAGCATTTTCCCACACCTTACCTATAATAGTTATTTCAGAGCTGGCAATAACTGTGCCCGATTCGTCAATAACCCCAGCCATTCTTCCACCAAGAGCAGACTGCATTTGATAAATAACTGTTTGAAATAGTCTATTTGCCATAGTACAACCCTCCATTATATTGCAAAAATATACACTTTATATAATACCCCTATTGTCGAAAAAAAGCAAGAAATAAATGTAATACTTTTTCACATTTGAAATCTTTGTAAAAATAATTGGAATTCAAATGTGAAAAAGTGTGGCTGTTGGCTTGCTATGCAAGCCTTACACCACCAAATTCCAGTTTTTTAAAACTGGAATTTGTATTACATATATCTTACAAGTTTGGTATATGCTTGACATATCATATTAAAGGTATATTATATACCATAATTAGTTAGCTTAGGGGGCTTGTTTATGGACTCATTTCACTATATCTGGCAGTATGTAAAAAAGTATCAGGTTGGTTATTTTTTCGCATTATTACTGGTTTTAGCGACTTCAGTTTTGGTAATGGTTAACCCTTACATTTCACGAGAGATTGTTGATCAAATTATGGTTCCACAGAATTATGATTTTAAATTGCTTTTGGAATTTCTATCTTTAATGATCGTAGTTGTAGTTATTAGGTCAACCATTAGATATTACTGTACATACGTTTTTGAAAACACCTCGCAAAAGGTAATACTCGAATTACGTAAGGATATGTATTCCAAGCTTCAAGAGCTTGATTTTGAATTTTTCGACCATAATAAAACTGGTGATTTAATGTCTAAGATGACTGGTGACCTTGATATGGTTAGACATTTCATTGCGTGGGCTTTATGTACATCTTTTGAAAATATAATTGTTTTCATAACTGGCATTAGTGTTCTATTTTTTATTGACTGGCGTTTTGCACTTCTACAGCTTGTGCTTGTTCCCGTTCTTTTTTATTTTGCTAATGGGCTTGCGAGTAATGTACGCCCTACATTTTATAATATAAGGGCACAATTTTCAAAGCTGAATTCAGTTGCACAGGAAAACATTAGTGGTAACAGAGTTGTAAAAGCATTTGCAAAAGAGGATTATGAAATTAAAAAATTTTCAACTGCTAATGAAAACTATTATCGTGCTAACATTGAATCTGCTAAGGTTTGGCAAAAATATTTGCCCCCTATTATAACTCTTGGTGGAATGTTTTCTGTTACGCTTATTTTAGCTGGTGGTATTATGGTTATAAACGGAAATATCACTATGGGTGAGCTTGTTATGGCTAATGGGCTTGTATGGACTCTTGCAAACCCTATTAACCTTTCAGGCTGGCTTATAAACGATTGGCAGAGGTTTTTTGCGGCTGTCAGCAAAATAAGGGAGCTTATGGAGGCAGAGCCAAAAATTCAAACCAAAGATAGCGCAGTTGCAAAAAAAAGCTTCAAAGGCAAGGTTGAATTTAACAAGGTTTATTTTAAATATGAGCACCAACAAACCCTAAAGGATATAACCTTCAAGGCACATCCAGGGCAGACAATTGCAATAATTGGACCTACTGGCTCGGGCAAATCTACCCTTATTAACCTTATTTGTAGGTTTTATGACGTTACAGCAGGCTATGTTAAAATTGATGATATTGATGTTCGTGATATTGACGTTAGACGTCTTCGTGAAAATGTTTCAGTTGCACAGCAAGATATTTTCCTTTTTTCTGATACCATTGAGGGTAACATTGCTTACGGAGTTCCAAACGCAACCTTTGAGGATGTTGTGCGTGTGGCAAAAATTGCTGATGCGCACGAATTCATATTAAACACACCAGAGGGTTACGACACTATTGTTGGTGAGCGAGGGATGGGGCTTTCTGGTGGTCAAAAACAACGTGTTGCACTTGCAAGGGCACTACTAAAAAACCCATCTATCTTAATTCTTGATGATACAACCTCAAGCGTTGATATGGAAACAGAGCACGAAATACATAACACTCTGCGTTCATATTATACTGATAAAACTACATTTATTATTGCACATAGAATTTCATCGGTTAAAAATGCAAACCTTATATTGGTGCTTGATGATGGTAGAATTACCGAGAGAGGCACACATGATGAATTAGTCAACCTTGGCGGTCAGTACTATACCGTATTTGAAAATCAGTTTGGTGATTTTAATAGTATGCGAGGTGAAATATAATGGCTAGAAATAAATTTGACGTTGATGAAGCACTTGAAAGTAGCTTTAATAAGGGTATGCTAATTCGTCTTATGGAATACATAAAGCCTTATAAAACAGAGCTTAGCATAACAGTATTGATTATGCTTATTGCAAGCTTTGCAACACTACTTGGTCCCTACCTTGTAAAGGTTGCTATGGATGATAAAATTGTAAACAAAGATATAAAGGGGCTTATATTTCTATCTGTAATTTTTATTATAACCCTAATTGTTAATGGAATTTGCATTAAGCACAAAACAAGAATTATGTCCTTTGTCGGACAAGATATAGTCTTTAATATTAGGCAGGATTTGTTTGCACACCTGCAAAAGCTCCCATTTTCATATTACGATAGTCGCCCACATGGGAAGATACTTGTGCGTGTTGTAAATTATGTTAACTCACTTTCCGACCTATTATCAAACGGTATTATAAACCTTGCAACAGACCTTTTCAGCCTTTTTGTTATTCTTGGTTTTATGTTATTTATTGATGTTCGTCTTACACTTATTGCTATGGCTGGACTTCCTTTTCTTGCTATTATTATTTTCTCACTAAAAGGAAGGCAAAGACGTGCTTGGCAACAATATTCTAATAAAAATTCTAACCTTACTGCATATATCCACGAGAGTATTTGTGGTATTAAGGTTACTCAATCATTCGCTCGTGAAGATGAAAATATGAATATCTTTGACGAACAATGTCAGCAGAATAAAATAAACTGGATGAAGGCAAAAATGATTGATGCTATTTTAAATCCTTCCATTGAGGTTATTTCTGCATTTACAACAAGTCTATTATATATAAGCGGTCTTTTTTGGCTTGGTGGTAGTGTTACAATTGGTGTGCTTATTGCGTTTCTTGCCTATTCTCACCGTTTTTGGCAACCAATTATGAACATTAGTAATTTTTACAATGCAATTATAACTAATATGGCTTATCTCGAAAGAATTTTCGAGGTTATGGACGAGATTCCTGTTGTTACAGATTCAAAAGATGCGACTATTATGCCAGAAATTAAAGGTGATGTGGAATTTAAAAATGTTAATTTCTCTTATGAGGATGGGCATACGATTCTTGAGGATGTTTCGTTCAAGGTAAGCCAAGGTGAATCAATCGCACTTGTTGGCCCAACTGGCGCAGGAAAATCTACTATTGTTAATTTAATTAGCAGGTTTTATAACCTAAATAGTGGTGAAATATTGATTGATGGGGTAGATATTAGCAAGGTAAAATTAAATTTACTTAGAAAACAGATGGGAATTATGCTACAAGATACCTTTATATTTTCTGGCAATATTATGGATAACATTAGATATGGCAGGTTAGATGCTCGTGATGAAGAGGTTATCGAGGCTGCAAGGGCTGTTTGTGCGCATAAATTTATTTCCGAATTAGAGGATGGATATTACACAGAGGTTAATGAGCGTGGAACTCGCCTTTCTGTGGGGCAAAGGCAGCTTATTTCATTTGCAAGGGCTCTGCTTGCTAACCCTAAAATCCTTATACTTGATGAAGCAACCTCAAGCATTGATACAGAAACAGAAATTGCCCTACAAAAAGGGCTTGACCGCTTATTGCAGGGCAGAACTTCATTTGTTATTGCACATAGGCTTTCAACTATAAAAAATTCATCACGAATTATGTATGTTTCGGATAAAAACATTGCCGAAAGTGGTACACACGATGAGCTTATTGATGGAAAGGGCGCATACCATAACCTTTACACATCACAGTTTTCGTTTATTGAATCGCTTTAGAAAGCAGATTGCCCATTATAATTTCGAGTGCTGTCCAGCCTTCTATTTTGCCAATCTTTATACCTTCGTCAAATTCTGCGCATAGCTTCATTGCTTTGCGCAGTTTTTGTTCGTCGTGGCGCATACATTCTGAAGCAAAACGTCTTGCTAAGAATTTACGGTTAGATGGCAGAAAATCCTCTGCGTTTGCCCGTTCATTTCGTAGCTGTTTGAACATTAAAAGCCCTGCAAGCTGTGAATATATAAGGGTTATTACAACCGTTGGCTGTTCCTTGTTATTTTTTAGTTCATTTAGCATTGCATACGCACCATTTGCATCATTTGCAAGAAGCTTATCTGCCATACCAAATATTTTATATTCAAGTGGTACTTGAACCATACTATCTATAACGCTACGGTCTATAACTTCGTCATCTCCAACCGAGGCTATTAGCTTATCACATTCTATGCCAAGCTTTCCAAGTGAACGCTCACAGATATTTACTAAATGCTCCATATCATCAACACGCATTTTCTTGCCTGAATCTGCAAATTTTTTATTTACCCACGCACGCAAATCCGATGTTGTTTGTTTGGTAAATTCAACTATTACTCCTATATTTTCTATCTGCTTTATTAAATCATTTTTTACCTTTTTAAAATCACTTTCGATAAACACAATTACTGCATAGTCTGGCGCATTTTTTATAATTTTAACCATTGCTTTTTTATAGTCTTCAAGGCGCAAAAAGTCCGTATTTTTTAGAACTATCATCTTTTTTTCTGCCATTTGTGGGTAGCTTTCTATTGCTGAAACAAAATCATCAAAGCTTGCTGTGTTCTCGCTAAAAAGATTATAGTTAAAATCTGCAAAGGTTTTATCTACAACTACTGATTTTAATTGGCTTAAATAGGTTTCCTGCAAAAACTGTTCTTCACCATAAAACAAATATACTCTATGCAGTTTTCCCTCTTTAAGCTGTTTTTTAAGCTGTGCAACTGTTATTGGCATACTACTCCTCATCTCCGCATCTTGTTGTGTTTATGCTATTTATTCCATTTTTCCCTATTTTAAAGGTTATTGTTCCTAATATATCTGTTCTAAGTGTTTGCGTTATAGCCTCTATTTGTGGCTTTTCTGCGCTAATTATAGAATATTTAGGCGTAACTACATTTATAAATTCTTCACTTTCAGCGCCATTATTTGGCACTAATAAAACATCACTTTGAAGCTCACCATTTTTATATTGGTTTACATCTATATCACTTGGTATCATAATGCTTGTGTTATAACAATTCAGTTTAAAAGTTGACGATGCATTTTTTGGGTTTTTCATTAATATTTTAAGGGTTATATCATTTTCTATTTTTATATCCCCTACGTCATAAAAAACAATTTTGGTATTATATTTTTCAAGTGACATTTCATTGCTATTATTTTTAATGTCTGGAAGCATAAGCTTATCAACCTTGAAATTTTCTACTAAATAAGCCATTCCACCAGTGTGCTCTTTCCCATAGCTTGTAATGAATAGTAAATCAATCTTGCTAACGCCCTTTTTTGTTAAATATGAGCTAACCTTACTTTGCGCTAAGCCACTATTGATTAGTATATTAAGACCTTTTGGGGTTCTAATATGCACACAATCTGTCTGACCAACGCTTATAAAATTCACCTCTGCTACTTCTCTATTTACTATAATATTGTAACCTAAATTTGTAATAACTGCAATAATTATTATAAATGCTACAAACACCCTTTTTGTGTGTGCACTACCTAATAACCATTCGTATAAAATATACAGCAAAATTGCATAAATTACAAGCACAGGAACGCTTGGTGAGGCAACTTTTACTATTAGGAATTTTATTGATGCAAAAAATTCTGAAATAAATAGTATAGCTTTTAATAGTGGGTATAGCATTATTGCAATGTCTGGTATAAGCCACACCATATAGCCCAAAGGGAGCACAATTACAAGCAATATTTCAATTAAAATATTAGAAAATAATGCCGCAAAGGTTACAACATTAAAATAATATGCTATAACAGGGGTTATAACTATGAACACCCCAATGCTTGCCGCAAAAACGTTTCTTCCTATTTTGTCTACATATAAAATTAGCCCAAGCACAGCAAAGAACGATAGTTGAAAGCCAATATCATGCGTTAAATATGGGTTAAACAAGGTTAGCACAAATGTTGCAAAAAACAGGCTGGATAGCATATCGTTTCGCAATTTTAGGTTTACCATAAATATTGTAAAAAGCATCATTACCCCTGCACGTAGCACTGTTGGTTGGTCGCCAATTACTACCATAAATATAATTGTTGCGACAAGCATAATAATTGCATTTACCCTACGCTTTATGCCAAAATAATTTATCGTATATGCAATAAACATTAGGAAAATGCTTATGTTTACGCCTGAAACTGCGGCAATATGTGACAGCCCACTTAATTTTAAATCACTCGACATTTCTTCTGTAAAATCGCTTTTATCACCAACTAATATGCCTTTGAGTAGTGCACCTTCATTATTTGGAAGCTTTTTATCAATAATTTTGCATATTTCGTTTCTTGCCATATAGCCAAGCTTTAAAAAGTCTATTTTTAAATTATTATGACCTATAATTTGAACAGCAGTTGAGTTTACCTCTGCAAAAATTCCACTTGCGCCGTATGTACTGCGCTTACTTATATCTCCCCAAAACTGCATTTGTGGCAGTTTGTTAAGCTTGCCTGATAGGGTTATAACATCTCGCAAATCATAATTATTATAATTTTTATATATCCTTACACGAATTTTGGAATGTACCTCTTTCCTTTCGTTATTACATTCTATCCAATATGACTGCACATCAAGCAGTGTCATAGCATTCGTTTCTTTAATTCCAACAACCTCTCCACAAAACTGTATTTGCTCACCTACAAAAGGGTTTATTTCGCTTAAATTATAATTTCTAACAAAGCTTGCCCTATAAACTCCTGCGGTGAATAGTAGAATAAGCACAGTTATATATATTGTTGGTATTAACTTAGACTTGCTAAAACGCAGGTATCTAAACGTAAGCATAAATGCTACTGTTATTGTCAAAAACGCTATATAATTAGTAGGTATTATTACCCCAAGCCATGCGCCAATTACAAACATTAGCGAGCATATCACAAGAGGAAGCTTCAATACTATCACCTCGAAATTTTTTTGTTATTATAATTATATATGTTTTTTTACATATTTCAACATAATTCGTTTTTTTGTTATCTTTAGCAAACACTGATTTAATGTAGCAATTAAAAATTTTGCTAAAAAATTGGCACTTCTTTAGTGTTTTTTGCCTTTCAATCCTATATTTGAAGCAAAAAACACTCCCAATACGCTGATTTTTTCGCCGACAAATCTAAAATTTTTAAAAGCATTTGAATTAATCAGTGTTTACTTTACATAAAAAATAAAATGTGCTAAACTATTACTATGTAATTTTTATAGAGGAGTGATTTATTTTGAAGCTTAATGGTTCTGATATTTTAATAGAATGTCTTGTTGAACAAGGGGTTGATACCGTTTTCGGTTATCCTGGTGGTGCGGTGCTTAATATTTATGATGCTTTATATAAAAACAGCGATAGAATTACGCATATTTTAACTGCACACGAGCAGGGTGCTTCGCACGCTGCTGACGGTTACGCTCGTGCAACTGGCAAGGTTGGCGTTTGCATAGCAACAAGTGGCCCTGGTGCTACAAATATTGTTACTGGCATTGCAACTGCTTATATGGATTCTGTTCCTCTTGTTGCAATTACAGGCAACGTGGCTACATCTCTGCTTGGCAAGGATAGCTTTCAAGAGGCAGATATTACAGGCATTACTGCACCGATTACTAAGCATAATTTTATTGTTAAGGATATAAATAAGCTTGCAGATACAATTAGGCAGGCGTTTACAATCGCTCGTGAGGGCAGACCTGGTCCTGTTCTTGTTGATATTCCAAAGGATATTAGTGCGGCAATTTGCGAATTTGAAAACAAGCCAGTTTTTGTGCCTGTAAAGGCTAAGCCAGAAATTTCAGATGTTGAAATGGCGATAGATTTAATAAAAAACTGTGAAAGACCATTTATTTTTGCTGGTGGTGGTGTAATTGCTTCTAATGCTTCTGACGAGCTTGCACAGCTTGCGCATAAAATTGGTGCACCTGTTAGCTGTTCGCTTATGGGGCTTGGCTGTTTCCCCGCTACTGATGAGCTTTTTACTGGTATGATGGGTATGCACGGAACAAAGGCTTCTAACTCTGCTGCTTTAAAATGCGATTTGTTAATTGCCATTGGGGTAAGGTTTTCTGATAGGGTTATTAGTGATTCAAGTAAATTTGCTAAAAATGCACAGATTTTGCATATTGATGTAGACCCTGCTGAAATTGACAAAAACATTAAGGTTTATCATTCAGTTATTGGGGATATAAAAGAAGTTTTAAGCCCTATTGTTAATGGAACATCCGAAAAAAGAGATGATGAATGGATTTCACTTATTTCTAACTATAAAAAAGATTTCCCAATTGGGTTTACGCATATTGGCGAGCTTACTCCAATTCAGCTTATGCAAACAGTTTATGAAAAAACAAATGGTGATGCCATAATAACAACTGAGGTTGGTCAGCATCAAATGTGGGCGGCGCAATATTTCAAATATACAAAGCCGAGAACATTTATTTCATCTGGTGGTTTCGGTACTATGGGCTATGGAACTGGCGCAAGTATGGGCGCATCACTTGGAATGCCTCATAAACGCATAATTCATATGGCAGGCGATGGCAGTTTTAGAATGAATTGTAATGAGCTTTCAACAATTAAATTTTACAATATTCCAGTTATAATTGTTATTGTAAATAATCAAACACTTGGTATGGTTAGGCAATGGCAGACTTTTTTCTATGAGGGCAGGTATTCACAAACCACACTTGATAGAGGGCCAGATTTCAACTTGTTAGCCGATGCGTATGGTGTTCGTTCGTACAAGGTTACAACGCAAGAGGAATTTGATAAGGCACTTACCGAGGCACTATCACTTCACGAGCCAATTGTAATTAATGCTATGGTAAATACAGACGAGCGTGTTTTACCAATGGTTCCACCAGGCAGACCAATTGATGAGTTAATTTTAGAATAGAAGAATAGAGGAAAAATATGGACAGCATTTCGCTTCCAATTGATTTTATAAACGAATATATGCTACGAGCAAACCCAGCTTATGCTATGGTTTATTTGTATGCATATACATATAAGGCACAGGGGCTAAATATTCCAGAAAGCTATCAAATAGCACACACGCTTAATATGATGGAAAGTGATGTTATTAATGCTTTTAAATATTGGAAGTCGTTAGGCTTTGGTTTTGAAGAGGCTAAAAAGATTGCTAAGCCAATACATAAAAGTGTGTATTCTCCTACCGAAATTTCACAACAGACGAGTAATGACGAGCAATTAAGGCTGTTATACGAGGTGGCGCAAAATACGCTTGGGAAAATTCTTTCAACTGCTGATATGCAGACTTTGTTTTGGATTTATGATTATTTAGGCTTATCTGCCGAGGTTATAATTCTTATTATGAATTATGCAATCAGAGAGAAAAAATCCACTATGCGCTATATCGAAAAGGTTGCTATGAACTGGGCAGAAGTGGGCATTGACACAACCGAAAAGGCAGAGGAATTATTGACCAGCTTAGACAAAAGGCTTTCATACGAACACCACATTAAATCACTTTTTGGCATAAACTCTCGTGAGCTTACACCAAGTGAAAAAGTGATTATTGGCGAGTGGGAAGCCACACTAAAACCAAATAATGAGCTTATAATTGCTGCTTTTGAAATTAGTATTGAGCGCACAGGAAAGCTATCGATTAAATACATAAACGGAATATTAAAAAGCTGGGCAGAAAAAGGGATTACGACCTTAGCACAGGTTGGCGAAGAGAAAAAGCCTGTAATTAATAACCTAAAGCCAACGCCTACAAAGTTTAATAATTTCACACCACGAAATGATATAGATTATAAAAAGCTTGAACTTGAGGCATTGCAAAAACGAATTAACAAAAATAGGCAATAAAAACATAAAAAAGAGTAGGTGAATTAGTTGGAAGAATATAAACAAAAAATATTTGAAGAGCTTGGCAGGGAATATGACCGTATTCGTAATGACAACAAGCAAAAGAGAGAACAAACCATAAAAAATATATATACGCATATTCCACGCATTAAGACAATAGATGAGATGATTAACGGAATTGGTCTTAGTGTTTCTGCAAGTGTTCTTGATGGGCTTGTTTCGCCTGAGGCTGCGATTGCAAATATGAAAGAACGTATGGATGCTCTTTTAAACGAAAGAAACACCTTGCTTGAAAGCTTTGGTTTTCAAAAAGATGCAACTAATGAGATATTTAACTGCAAAAAATGCAACGATAAAAGCTATATTGATAACGAGCGTTGTAGCTGTTACTACGACAAGCTTCGTGCGCTTATGCAAAAAATGTCTAATGTTGGTAGTGCTAATAACACCTTTGAAAAGTTTGATTTATCACTTTATTCAAATGATGTTGATTCAAGATATGGCATTTCGCCTTATGATAATATGAAATCGGTGCTTGACCTTGCACTTTCATTTGCAAATGAAGGCAAAAATGCACCGAAAAACTTATTGTTTTACGGTGCAACAGGGCTTGGAAAAACATTTACCTCTGATTGTATTGCTAAAAAATATATTGATAACGGCAAGACTGTATTTTATATGTCTGCGCCAAAATTATTCTCTACATTTGAGGATTATAAATTTGGCAGAGATACCTCGCAACGAGTACGAAGTATTATTGATGCAGTAAATGATGCCGAACTTTTAATTATTGACGATTTAGGCACAGAATTTAGAAGCACCTATGTCGACAGCATACTTTTCGATATTATTAATTCTCGCCTAAACGAGGGGCGCAGTATGATTGTTAGCACCAATTTAAACCCAGAACAAATTGCAGCCTCATATTCAGATAGAATTTCATCAAGAATTTTGGGTGGCTTTGAAAAGGTGCTGTTGTTTGGCGAGGATATACGGCTGAAAAAGTCACGATAAGCGAGTGTGAAAACAATTGGGTGAGTTTTGGTATTGCGAGGGGAATTCGACGACACGAAAGAACCTTCCACCCATGTGTTCTATACATTTCCATGATATATCGATGAACCTACAGGTGCAAAATTACTAATCGGAACTTTAAAACTCGCTAATTCCTCTACTGCTGTAAAAAAATCGTCCCAATTACTAAATTTGTATGACCAAAGATTCATTTCGAGTTTCCCCAACTCTAAATCCGGTTTGTAATAAATGGCTAAATTTAATTGTTCCATATGATCATAATCTCCATCTTCATCATCAAACGAAAATTGTCTAACGAATTCCCAGTGGAAAAGATCTTTTCCTGTAAAATTATATATCCCGCATTGGAATAATAATGCATCATCAGAACACTCAATCTGAATTTTTGAAAATTATTTTATATGGGTATGCACTTGACTAAGGTTGCGTCTGTTTTGCGATAATATTGTCATAGGTAATCGGTTCTACTTGAACTGCATTTTGCAAAAGCCTATAGAACAACATGCCTCTGCTTT
>Ga0247840_10001700_pt1 | contig 42110 bp, 61 predicted proteins | sample LaCruzMarch2015__FD_192404 | JGI IMG/M metagenome (GOLD analysis project Ga0247840, IMG submission 192404) | Freshwater microbial communities from meromictic Lake La Cruz, Castile-La Mancha, Spain - LaCruzMarch2015_17m | ecosystem: Environmental > Aquatic > Freshwater > Lake | place: Spain... | reverse complement strand
CGCGCTGGTATCGGACGTGGTAATGATCGAACTGTTCGCGAAATTGTAAAGTGCGCTGCATGAATTGCCCAATCCCGTGTAAATGTTGTCCAAAAGCAACTGCAAAAAGCCTTGCGTTTCGGCTGTTGCTTGCAAATTGCGAACGTCGTTGTTATTTGCGGTTCCGAAGATGCCCTCCAAGCAGTCGCCCCAAAGAGCATCGGGGCACTCTTCGCCCATGTATTCAACCGGGCAAGTGTCAAAAACATCGGTGTTCAAACGGATTTTGCCGGAAGGCGACCAGGTGCAGCCGTTTGTACGGGCGCGTAGCATGTGTTCACCGGGGCGCATTGAAGCAATACGCGCTTTTTTGTCGCTGCCTACTTTCAGGAATGAATACAAGCCCAAAGTATCGGTAGCCAAATTGGTTTCCCGGATAGCGATTTTGTTAAAGATATTAAGGGCGCTCCGTGTTGGTACGCTTACCGTCCGGGTAAAGCCTTGCCCTGCGAGTTCTATGCCGCCGTTTCCTACGATAACAGTAGGCAAAAACGAACCATTAAAAGATTGTGCCATATTATTTTTTGTTTTTTAGGATTCTTTGTTGATTATTTCGCTTTGAAACCAAAACGCGCATCCATTTCAGCCGCTTCAATGACAATCGCACCGGACGGCGTTACTTTTGGCTTGAATTGGTCGCCGCCTTCACCTTCGTTCTTTTCAGTCACACGGCCCGCTTTCAGCGTTGATACTTCACCTGCAAGGGTTGTGATCTTTTTTTGCAAATCGGCATTTGCGTTTTCTTTTTCAGCAATTGCAGCCGTGAGGTTTTCGGCATTTTGTACCGCTTCTGCAAGTTTGCTGTCTGCCTCCGCTTTTTGAGCGTTTAGCGTTTCGATCATGCTTTCGGCGTTGGTAAGGCGCTCGGTAATGTCTGCAAACTTCGCGTCTATTCCTTTTTGCGCTTCAACCAAAGCGTCTGCTTTGATCTGCTCAATGTTTTGCACGTTTTCAAGTGCGCCGTCAATTTCGGCTTCCGTTACCGTTTCCGGGTCAAATCCAAAAAACGAGGTTAGTTTCCCCATTATTTCGGAATAAAATTTAGATGTTGCGATGTTCCACATTTGATTTTTTTGTTACATGCGCTTTTTCTTTGCCCATCTTTGAGCGCGTAAAAGTGCCAGGTTAAAGTTTCCAATGTTATCGACAAGCCCCCTGCTTTTTGCATCTTCCGCAAAGAACATAGCGCCGTTGAGTGTTGATTGTATTTTAGATTCGCTACCTTTTAACGGGCGCATTGATTGTACTTCTTTTTGGAACACGGCAGCATGCTGATCTGCCATTTGGACATATTTAGAAAAGTCCCCTTCTTGGGCCGCTCGAAATGCAGCGTTTTTGTCGGGTGACTTGCTTGCATATATGTCCATGTTGTTTTCCGTGTAATACTCCAAAAACTTCTTATCCAGCGAAAATAACACGCCAATACTGCCAAATTGCGCCCCTTCTGTTGCGGCGATTATTTCATCTGTTGCGCTTGCCGCTAAGTATGCAGCGCTGCCAGCCATCCAAGCATAAGAAATAACAGGCTTGTTTCTTTCTTGAATTACGTTTTTCATCATTGCCCCGGCTGTTGCTTCACCGCCGCCGCTATTGATTTCAAGGATTATGCTTGAAATGTTTGGGTTTTGATATGCCGCCCGAAAATCTCTAACCAGGGATTCAACACCGCTGCTGCTCAACCCATCATTCACACGCATAGCGCCCGACAATTTTAGCACCGCGATTGAATTAGCGGGCGTTAATTGTGCGTTGTAGATAAGTTTGGAATCGTTAATCGGTGTACTGTCGGGTGCGTAAACTAACCCCGCGTTTGCTTTGCGGCGCTCAGAAAGTCCAATTTCGTTAACAGAAAAACCAGACTGCCGCAACATTAAGTCGTGCAAATACTGGTTTAATACTTCAATTCCGAATGTTTGGTCAATGTGCCAAACGCCCGAAATTATCAGTTCGTCTATCTTTCTGTTGCTAAAATCTAACATGCCCCAAAGGTAAGGGGCTAAAAACGTAATAATATAGAGCGTTGTACAAACTATGCCATAATATGTACTACTTTTTTGTATGGTATAAAGCAAAAGCCCGCTTGTTGGGCGAGGCTTTTGTGTTTTCTTGCTTAGATATCGTGTATAAAGGAATTGCACACCCAAACAAAGTATTCCGGACTTCCTGGAAAAAATATTAAATGTTGCCAGTCGCCGCGCTTTTTCTTCCTTTGTGGTTGTAAGTAGCCAAAACACCATTTTCGAACTTTCCTGCGAGGATTTAAAAATTCTACCGGATGGCTTGTGTCTTTTGTTTTAACATCTTTCTCGCTCATTTTTACGCTTAGTCTTTTGAAATAAAAAAAATACGGCATTCGATAACCTGAATTTTTTCGCCTTTTATTTCTCGAACTTTTTGCGCTTTTATCTCTATTTGCGCACCATTGCCCACAATATCAGCAAGTTTTTCGGTATCGGAAACAAATGTGCCTTTGTGGTATCCAATACGCTGGATCATTTTTGATTTGTAAAGTTCCATTTTTTTTGGATTGTACTTTGCGCTCATTTTTGTGAATTTTAAAGGTGAATAATATTGTTGCACAAATGTAGCACAATAATATTATACTACCAAATAAAAACGGCATCCAGTTTCCCGAATGCCGCTAAAATTCACCAATAAAAAAACGCATCTTAGGGCTAACCCTTTTTATCTTTCATTTGCTTGTCAAGCCTGTGGCAAATGTGGGTAACTTGCCGCCGTGTTAAGCAATACTTTATTTGTAACTGATTTATACTTGCCCCGTCTTTCTTGTCGCTCCACACCATCCACTGACAAACTTCAACATGGCTAAACGTAGAAAAGTACGTTTTCAGCACATCGGGCAATTGATCGAACGAATCGACAGTGCAAATGTGCAACTTTTCACAAAGTAACACCGCGTTTTTTTCGATTATTTCTTGTATATTTTTTTGGTGCATCAGTTTGCCGAATATGCCAAATCCATTTTAAATTTTGTGCCGTCCTTATTTTCATCAAAATATGTGCAAATTCCAGATTCATCTGCAAGGCGTTCAAATATCTGATAAGACGGCGAATCAAACCGGACAAATACAAAGTAGTGCGCTCGCTTGCATGGTTTCAAATTGGCAATGATACTTTTAAGCATGACGCAATTTTTTTAAGTTCCACTAAATCAAAATCACAAGTGCAAGCGATGTACGCCCGTATTTTACTGTCACAAATTTCGGTTAATTTTGTGACATCGGCTACCGTTTTTTTGTTTGCCTTCATTGCTTCATACAACCAGGCAGATACCTTTTCGCGTTCACTCATTTACGATGGTCGTTTGCTTGTTTGATACGGCTTGTTTGGCCGCTTCAATATCGGGCCAATAATCGTTAATGGCAATTTTCAAAGGGTCTGTACTCCCACAGCATCCGATCTTTTCGCTGCAAATGGCGTTTTTGTCAACGAATGCCACAATCTCTGACCACTTATTTTTTGTGACCATTTCCAAAAACGGCTCCAACATTTCGGGTTGGATTTTTTCAAAATTAAACACCATCTTGTTTTGGTTTGAAAATTGGAACTTTTATCATTTCATTGATCGGCAAAACGGCCCGGACGCGGTCTATTTTGATGTTGAACTTTTCCGGTATTGATCCTTTCGGGACCGCGCCCCGGCGTACATAATAATCAAAGTCGCTTGTACTTTGCGCCCGCATTCCTGCCATAATCCGGGCAAAGTTTATGCCCTCATTGTTATCTTCGTTATAGTCACCGCGCACACGCGAACCACATGCGTAGACCTGCTCACCTTCGTACATACTTGCGATGTACAAGTATATCACCTTTGTAATTTCGGGCAATTGCTCAAACGATGTAATACCGCGTTCTTTGCGTAGCGCATCAATCAATGTATAGTCAAAGAACACCTTTTCGCCCTTTGGCCTGTTGGCCGCTTGCCTTATGTGCCACTCCCAGCGCTTAACATTGTCGGGCGTTGGGTCATACACCTCTTTTTTAAAAGGGTGCAATGTTTTGAAAGTGTTGTATGCGTCTATTGGTGCCATTGTTGCGCTTTTAATATTCAACTGTTTCAATGCAATTTTGTGGAACATCAAATGTTTCCCCATTGTAGCCAAATGCCGAATAGCCCGTTCCAAACCACTGTTGCTGCATTTCGCTTTCAGTGTATCGGTAAACATCGCCGCCCGAATCGGTCAAAATGATCTCAAACGTTTGGCAGGCCGGGTATTTAATTTTAAACCAGCGCCCGTCTGTTTTTTCGCTGTATGCTGTTGGCGAATAGGAAAACGAAAAGTAGTCTACTCCGATACTGTTAAGCGCATCCACCAAATTTGTAACATAAGCCCGGCCCCCGATTGAAACGATATTTAAAATACCCAAATCGACCGATAATGTCAATTGCTCTATACCGTCAACCTTAAACGAACTTATCACAATATCGTCTAAGGTTGTTTGGCGAACAAAAGCGCCAAAATCCTGATAATATTCGCACTCTTTGAAACGACAAGAACAAGGCCCGTCACAACATGCCGTTTCGGCTGGCTCAATGGTCAAAGTAAGCGGCGTTGGTGTTCCGTCGTTTGCGAAGTCGTTTATTGAAGTTCCTAGGCCAATGATCGGCATGCCGTTAAGCATGAACTTAAACTTTGTCCGCAAATCCCATGCCTGATAATCGCGTTGGGTCATAAAGACAAGCAAATCGACGGTAAAACCCTTTTTGTTTTGGATGCCCAAACCCAAATAAAACAGCACATATAAATCCGATTCGCCTTGCCCGTATATCACCGTCCCGTCAATCGTTGGCTTTACTGTGCCGCCCGGTGACAAATAAATGTCAATGCTTCGCTTTTGGGTTGCATATCCTATGTTTCGCGTTGCCGTTCCTTCAAAATAAAAGTATAGACTATTGTACAAACTTGTTGTAGTCGGACGCTGGAAAATCTTACCAAACGCATACAAAACACGCGGCCCGATATTATACGATATTTGCCCGTTTGTATTATCCCACATGCGCGGTAGGTACGGCGAAGGGTTGGGTGCCGTCCCTGCAAGTAGTTGGTATTGCTTTAGTGTCGTGGGCTGCCCTTCGATTGTAGGCTCATAGAACGGGTTTTGTATTTCCGTTATACTATCGGGCAAATCCAGCCCATTTAGGATTTTGCGGCTATGCGGCGGCTCCGTAAGTTCTAGGCTGTCAATATATGCGTCTGTGCTGTCCGAAAAGCCCAAGCGGGCGTAACGGGTAAGGGTATTTTTGATCGGCTTCAATTGAGCACTATCAATTACCGTTTTTTCTGATAAGTCGATGGGCTGTCGCTCTTCAAAAATAAAGCCCGGCACTACTTCACCGTACACATTCGCCCTTTTTTGTGGGTAGACCGTGACTGTTTTTGTCGTGTAGTCTGTTTGGATGCGCCCGTTTATTTTGTGTATAGCCCCGGCAAAAGCATTGTAAAGGGTGTAATCGGGGTCTATAAGGCTCGTTATTTTGAACGTGTCGCCTCGAACAAGCGTATTTAGTATTAGAAAAACCTCAAAAGACGATCCCTTTTTGAACGTGTAGTTTCTTAGGCTCCCGCTTTCGGGTGTAATGTCGTAGAAAAACCCGACACGTTGCCCCGGATTAAGTACGGCATCTATTGAAAATTCACAAAAGTTCGTTTCCCCTGCTGGTATCTTAATAACGTCTGTAAAATCACCTATTAATTGCCCTGTACTGCTGCTTGTTACGTCTGTTTCAGTCAAAAAACAACGCACCGTTACAAATCCGGTTGAATTGTTTTGTATTAAGTCCTTATGCTTGAATGTAAACAGCGCCTTGTATGGTAGCGGGTTTATATACTCGAATGAATAGCCCGTGCCGTATGCGAACGTGTTGCCCCCAGGATCGTACACGATATTATTAAACGCCCAGGGGTTTTGCGCAGTCAAATAATGAAAGTCGAGCGTGTTTTGAATTATAATTTCCACATCGCCACCCCGGCTTTGCTTGTAAAACGTGCGAGAAAGCAAATAAAGCCACTGGCGGCGCATAAATTCAGTGTCGAATATATTGCCTTCCAGCGTCCACCCGATTTCGCAAAAACCCTGTTTGAGTAGTGCGACCTCTGAAATAAGCGGGCGCAAATCTTCCAAAAACACACCCTTAACAGGCGGATCTGTAAACTGTACGGGTTCATCTTGATCTACCCAGCCGCCATAATCCACATCGGCCCAAAAAGTAGGCACGGCCCCATCTATGTATTTGGGCGCATCCCGGCTTGCGTCTACCCTTGCAGCGCTTAGGGTATCGTTTCCAAGGTTGATCGTATTTAGTTTTTTCGCTTTGGCTAAATCGGCCCAATTATCCGACGATCTGCGAAATTCCAAATCCCAGGTTTTGTCGCTTTCGTTTTTTGAGCGGAAATAGATGCGGTCAAATTGTAATTGGCTTTCGTTGTCGTATGCACGGCATTCTAAATATTCATAGGCATTGTCCAGTATAACAGGACTACCAAACACCGAAAGCGCTAAATCGTTTTTTCGCGTTTGTGGAATTGAAAAAGGTAAAATACCCTCAACTTTCAATTCATTCAAAATCGACAAAGATTCTACGTCCTTGCTTTTTCGGAATGTAAAACCCTTTGGCAAGTCAAGTGTAACCCATTCAGCGCCGAGCGCCTGAGATGCTGAATAAGATACCTTAACTTGTATTTTTGGCATTGGTAAAATTTTTACAAAAGTACGTCAAATTAGCCAATAAAAAAACGCCCTGCGGTTTGCAGAGCGCTTAAATTGAACTCCAATAAGGATCAACTTAAATATAGGCGGCGGGCTAACAAGCCTAGATTTCAGGCTTTAGCACCTGCCGATACTATCCGATTTAGCGAAAATTTGTTTTTCTGCCATTTGGCAAATACACAACCTCCCTGCTTGTAATTACAGTCTTATCCCCATCAATATAGCCTGACGATAACGTAACCGGCTCCAATGGCAAACACGGATTGGAAATCCACTGATCTTTTGGCTTCATGATGCTATTAAGCGCGGAAGTAAAGATATTCTTTTCGCCTGGCTGCATTCCTACTTCTTTGGCGTAGTTATTTGCAGATTCTAAAAGCGTATATTCCGCTTCTTCTGCTGGCGATGTTAGGGTAAATAGTGATCTTGGTTTTACTCGCTGTTTTTCCACCAACTGAATACAAACGGATTTAAGTATTTGGAATTGCTCTTTCCCGGTTGCCGAAAGATCAACTACAATATCATCACCGTTCCAATTTTTAGGAAGTTTGTATTTGTCGGCTCCCACATAGGTAAAGTTCAAGTCTAAAGCGTTGTTGTGCCGCTCGACATTGTAAGGGTCTTTTTTTTCGTATTGCATTGGTGCGTTTTTTAATCTGTGAACGATGCACAAATGTAGACATTATTTCCAAATAACCTAAACCGTTCTATTTTTTAACAAAGATTGTTCGCGTTGTAAACGCTGGTTGCTGTCATTCAATCCAAGCCCGATACTATTTTGCATAACAGGTGCCAAAATTTTTGCAATTTCCCGGCCTGCTATTTCTCCAATCTGTGCGCTTTGGGCATCGGTAAAAGACGCTTGCGAAGGCAAAACTTGAATAAGCGCACTTTGAGCGGGTAGGGCTACTTGTGGCCTAAAATCCAGCGCCCCGCCTTTTTCAAAGAAGCGCGTACCGTTTCCACCAAATGAATTTACCGCGCTTAACTTGCGAAGCATGGGCGCATTGCGTTTGTTTACAATCGCAAAAACCTCATCTTTTTCAACCTCAACCCGTGTACCATCGTCAAATTGACCCTTTGTGCCGCCCTGGCTATGCGGTTTGCCCCCAAACTTACCAAACTTCACCATACCACCGCGCTCGAATTTCTGGTTTTTGATAATCGCAATTTGTGCAAGCGTTGCTACCCCGGCTGCAATTGCGGCTGCAAAGTTTGATGTTGCAAGCGCTCGAACGACGGCTAAAGCGCCCTGTACAATTGCTTCTTTAACTGCCAAATCCTGTCTTTGCTTTGCCGCTTTCTTTTCAATTGTCAGTTTTTTAGCCTCAAACTCTTTGTTAATTTTTTCCTGCAAAACGGCATTGCCTTGTGCCGCGTCCAATCGCTTTTTGTACTCTTCGTCCAAATCGGCTATGGCTTTTTCTTTTGTACTTTCTATTCTTTGCCCTTCGATTTCAAGTACGGCCCCGGCAATGCTTTCGGCTGCGTCAATGGATGCCTGTATGATCTGTTCACGTCTTCTTCTGCGGCGCTCTTCTTCGCTATCTGCTGCCGCTTGTCTTAATGCGTTTTCCTTATCAAGTTCGCTTTTTATTTGCGCCAAATTGGCATCGCTTAAATCAGATTGAAGTTTCAGTAACTCCTGGTTGGTTTTGCGCTCATCGTCTACGATTTCGGCATTCGCAAACTTTGCCCGGTCAATTTCGGCACTAACCGGATCGCTGCCAAGATCGCTACCGGGTGCGGGTGCATTATCAGATAAGGGATTTCTAACACGCTGCGCAATACTTCGATTGTCATTTGCGGCCCCGGACTTGATACGGGCAACCGTTGCATCTATTATTTGAAGTTGTATTTGCGCCTTGGTAAGATCGCCTAATATTTTCGGAATCGCGCCCGTGTTGTTTTGGGTAACGGCAACTTGCAAGCGTTCGGTTAATTCATCCACGCGCTTTTTAACCAGTTCGTAGGCGTTGGCTTGTTCTTTGGCACTTTTGCCTGTTGATGTGCCAATCCCCTCTATCGTCTTTTTCCCCTCTTCAAGCGTTTTTTTTGTTTGCTCCTTTAGCCCATCTGCCGCCGTTTTACCCCCATCGTTGAACTGCCGAAACGCATCTAATGCGTCTTGCTGCGCTGCCGATAAGTTATCTTCTGCGCTGCGCTGCAAAGCGGCAAAGTTTTTGTCTACTCGCTTTAGCGAAGATTCAAGTTCAGAAATATCGCTTTTAAATTGGGCTTTTATGTTCGAGCGCAATTTATTAGGATCAATAACTCCAAAATTTCGAATCGTTTCCCCTGCTGTAAGTTGGCCTAATAATGCCCGATCTGGCGTTGCATCAAGTTCAACCTGTCTAAGTTTTTTCTGAACAATCTCAGATTCTATTTGCTCTTTTGCCCGCAACTTTAGCCGCTCTGTTATTTGCGTTCTAAGTACGTTTGTCGATAGAATCTGCAATCCGTTTAGTTGCTCAATATTTGCCGACTCTAACTGCTGTTGTGTTAATAAGGAAGGGTAAAGTTTTATCAGATCGTTTATTGCGCCTTTCCTTTGATCTTGCGTTGCCCTGCCATCTCTAAGGATATTAAAATTTCGCTCTGTGGCAATACTATCCCTTTCAACTTCTTGCGCCGCTTTCTGAAATGATGCTGATAGTATATCATTCGCCTGTGCTGCCCCGCTTGTTGCTGCCCCAAAATCAAAAAGTCTGCCATATGCGCCCGAAAGGGTGTCGACAAGATCAGTGGCCCCGTCAACAATGCCCTTTAGGGAATCGGCCAGCGCCCCGTCTGCAAATAAATTTTGGAAAGCGTTTGAAAGAGATTGTACAGACGCTCCAAGGGTTGCGTTTTTCTTTTCGTATTCTTGCGTAACGCTTGATGTTTCGTTAAGCGCCCGGCCTGCTTGCGCCGTTCTTTTGCTTAACAGGTCAAGATTGCCCCCTAATTTGCCTACAACCTCAACCGTGCCTATACCGTCTAAATCCAACTGCTTTAAAAGTTTTTCAAGTTCGGTATTGCTAAGGTTTTTGTCGTTTACCTTGCCCAAAAACAACTCAACCGCGCCAAATAAATCCTTATTTACAAGTTCTGTAAATTCCTTTGCCGAAACACCCGCCGCTTTTGCAAACTCCCCAGGCGAAGCGGCAACACGTTGCAAAACGCGAACAAAACCAGACGCGCCCCGCTCTGCATTTACCCCTAACTCGTCAAGGGTTGCGGACACCCCGATAATATCACCGGACGATATGCCAAACTGTTGACCTAATCCAGCGATACGACCCGTAAAGTCTGCAATAGTGCCAGCGCTTGCGGCTCCTTCGGCTTCCAAAAAGTTAAGCGCGTTGCCGATTTGCAAAATATCAGCGCCTACATTGTCTGTCTTAATGTCATTTAGAACGTTTCGAAGTTTGCCTATTACATCTGTGGTTTGTTCCACGCTACCGCCAAATTGATCTCCAAGGGCAACGTTTACCACGTCCACTGATTCGACAAACCCCTGTAATTGATCTTGCGCAACGCCCAGTTTGCCGCCAATTTCTGCAATGCCCAACTGATCGACAAGTGAAGTTCGGGTGTTGCGCTGTTCTAATACGTCGGATAGTTTTTGCACTTGCTCCGTGCTGATATTGGCCGCTTTCGCTACGTCTGCTATTTTGTCCGATACTTGCGCGTTTACTTGTATTGCCGTTTGCCCGATGCTTACTATTCCTTGTATAGTTGCAATAATGCCCCCGCCTATCAATCCGCCCGTTACAATATCTGTCAGGCTTAACAGCGCACTTTTATAATTCCCGACATTGCCCGTAAACCGCCCTAAACTTTCTTCAATGCCCCCGATTTCCTTCTTTACCCGTGCCGCGCTGGAAACAAGCCCCTTGCCAAAATCGCTATTGCGTTCTGCTGCTGATAGTTTCGTTATTTGGTCTGTTAATTTGGAATATTCCAAGCGAAGGCCTGCTAATGAATCTTTGGGCACCTGCGTTGCTTGAAATTCTTTGTTAAGCGCCCTTTGTTCCGCTTTAAGTTCGGATGCTTTGATCTTCGCGTCTGTAAGTTGCCGCACTAAATCAGTATAGCCGTTTGCGCCTTTTGCGGCTGCTATTTCCTTGTTTAGTTTTTTGATCTCTTCGCGGTTGGAAACAATAGCCGCGTTTACCCCCGCATCTTGTGCGACCAACTTAAATAATATAGTTTCGGCCATTTGGTTTTTTTGCAAAAATACGGCTTTTTCACAATATAGAAAGCCCCGACGTACCGTTGTACGCCGAGGCTAACTGATCTCATGAAAAGTATGCTCTTTATGGCTTATGAAACAAGCCCTAATATCGCGTCCCGTTCTTCGTAGGAAAAAGAAGGGGTTTTGATAATGTTACTAAAATATTCGCCGTTTTTTTCGACCGCATCGTCAAACCTTTGTGCGGCAAATATGCATTGATCGGGCGAAACAACTACTTTGCCAGCGCTGTTTTCAATGCCGTCCATTTCGGCCCATTCGCGTAAAAGAATGGTTTGCTTAACAATTTCAAATCCTGCCTAAGCAATCGTTCCACAACTCGTCTGCATTATTTTCCGATTCTGTGGCGTTGGCTTTTATTGTGCAAAGTGTCATTTCTTTGAGCATTAAAGAAAACTGATCAAAGCGAACACTAAACCCACCGTTCACTTTTTTAATAAAAGACGATCCTTCACATTTTGAGCAATTCCATCGGATTTCATGTCCGCATTGCGGTATTTTATCTTCTGGAATATTCGCAACGTTTTTGCAGTTTTGGCAAGTCGCTATCATTGTGTGTTTTTTACGTTGGATGAATGATATTCATAAGTTCATTTTTGAGACTGTCAAAAATTACTTTTTGGCATTCTCCTTCGCTTTCAGGCAATCCGATACCGTAGAACATGTCAATCTCCCGACAACACGCCTCATACATTGGCGTGTGCTTGCCCCATCCTATTTCTGCCTTTTTCGATTCGGCTTCGATTTTAAATTGCTCCTTTGTCATTGTCGTTTTTTTATTTGGTGAAATTTTATGCAACCAGCCGATCAATACGAAACGACCGAAACTCGCCCACCTCCAAATCGAAATAAACGATTGTAGACGGGCTACTTTTACGACCACCTTTCGCTTCGTAAGAAATTTGCGCCGCGTCAAGCGTTCCAATCGCAAAGCGCACAGTACCGTCCGCTTTGATAAACTCAAACTTTTCAGCGCCCTTGTGCATCCGCTCGCGCAATTTATGTGCCGCCCATGCCTTGCGTAGACACCACGCGAAAGTTGCTGTTGGGTTTTGGCGTTTGATGCTCCAGGCGCTTGTAAAGATTGCAGATTTCATATTGCTTTGCGTTTTATCGTTATTGATAGTACAAAGATAACACACAAATAAACAATTGCAAGCGCGTATCGACCAACTGCATGTTTTTATCGACGAACGTACGTTTTCAATCGACCAACGCACTATCCAACATTCAAAACCAAAAAATCGACACTTACTTCCTGGTTCAATTCAAACGCAATGCGCGCCCCGTATTCCTTTTCCAGCATCATTGCAACATCGCCAATGCTTTCTTTCAATACGGCGGTTACAAACCCCGTGCGCCGTCCGTTGCGCGTGTGTGCGTAACTTCCCCGCGTTGGCATCCCTTCGCGCTTTTGCTTTCGCGCCGTGGCGAATGCTGCGCTTTTGGCTTCGCGTTCGCTTTTGCCTTTAAGTTTGAAAAACTTAATCAGTCCTTCGATGTACTTCGATTTGCCACCCCGGCCCGATTTGCCCCCGTAAGGGATGCGGCTTGCCTTTACCCCTGTTTCGATTATGATGCCGTAACCAAGCGCGTACATGGTTGCGGTTGTACGATCACCTTCAACAACAATATTCCATTCAATAGACTTTGACAGCGCCCCGGTTAGTTCATGCCCTTGCGCTTTCAATTCATCTTGTAATCGCTTTTTGATTAGGTTAAGCGATTTTGTTAAGGATATTGCTATTTTGTTTTGCATGATCTTAATTGCTTACGCGGCGTAAAACAATGCGTTGGGCGGTGTTTCCAAACTCCAGATTGATCCAATACCCTTCGCGCAACTGGAATAGGGTATTTGGCCCCGCGAACGGGTAATTCACCAAGCGCATAACTTTCCCGTACAAAAGCATAGTTCGCGGCGTTCCACCTGTTGCGGGCTGCAATCGTATGCGCTTATTGGACGATAGTCGCGGAAATGTCGCGGCTGTGCTTGTTCCCGAAAATTCAATTTGCCAGTTACCTGTAAGAAATTCCTTTTCGTAACTATCCGCTATTGCAGTAATCGGGCTTCGCAGTAATCGCGCCGTTGTGATTGTGTCTAACTTTGCCCAATCGGACGTTTTTTGGCGCATTCGGTATGCTGTTGCGGCGGCGGCTGCAATTTCGTTGGCTTCGCCTTCGATTTTTGCCACATATCGGTTGAAAATCGTCAAAGTGTCACCCAAAAAGTCCTTTTTTTCACTGTAAGAACCGTTCGTGTATTCGATGCGGCTTAACTCGAAAAATACGCCTCCCTGGTTGACAATGTAGGTTGTATCCAGTGTGACGGTTTGGGTGTATGCAGATAGGCTGCATAGGAAAAGCAGTGTGAGAATTAGTGTTTGTTTCATGTTTGGTTTGTTAGAACGTTGATAGTGCGCTGCGCTTCCATCCGGCAGCAGTTTTGACGTAGAAATAGTTTTCATCCCATGATATGTCGCCTGTATTTCCATTTGTATCGGCTGTTGACGTTGGGGTGTATTTTGTGCGTAGGCGAAGTTGTGAGTAGCCGTTTGCGCCTATTATATCTGCGCGTGAAGTTGCGGCTGTTCCATCAGCACCTAATAATGTATTGCCTCGCACACCTAAGTTCCCCGCACTACCCAACACATCCAAGGTATAACTTGGATTTGCCCCAGCGCCAATTGAAACGCAGTTTACTCCGCTTGGGAATGCTCTTAGTACGGTGTTTCCGTTTGATACAATGTTCGCAATGCTACCAGCGGAAAAGTTAAAATTACTTGAACCAGCCCCAATCGTAAGAGCCAAAGCGTTAGAGTTAATTACGTTAACCCCATTACCTACTGCGGTGCTCGATTCGGTAAAGTCTAAATTATAGCCCAGTGTGACCTTTCGATCATCTTGCGATTTAATGACTGGTGCCGCTGCGCTATTGGTAACAAGTAGATTATTTGTGGAGGAGGTTGCGCCAGCGCCTACTATGGTTAACCGAGCGGGTGTACTTGTAGTGCCAATCCCTATATTCCCAATGCTGCTGATCCTCATTCGTTCAGTTCCAGTGCGGATATTTGACCCATTACCTGTAAAAAACAATAATGATTCAGATGAATTATATGATGCACTACCCCCTCCAAAAATAAGCCGTCCTCCCGTGCTAATATTTGAAAACCAGAATCCTAAAATGTCCGCTTCTGAATTAAGGTAGTGCCTCCCTAGCATCATGCCTATCTTATTTGTAGCATCTGTCTCATTATCGCTAAGACGCAAACATGGTCTTCCTGCGCTTCTTGACATTATATCTAGTTGTAAATTATTTGGAGGGGTACCGCCAATTGAAACAAAACCTGTTCCGTTTTCTTGAATTATACTGTTTGTAATCGCTGTGGAACTTGAAAACTTAGGCAAAAAACCAGTGGTGCCGCTTCCTCCTAATTTCCCGTTAAACGTATTCCAATCCGCGCTAGAAAGCAGCCCGCGCACCGATGCCGATGCTGTCGCAATAGTCGCCACCGCGCTACCCGGCCCCGTAGCAGTCACATCACCTGTGAGGGCTGTGATACCGGACGCGGGTAAAGTAATCGTTTTGGCGGGTTGGTTGTCTTGTGTTAATGAAAGCAACAAATTAGAACCAGAAACCAAAAAAGTATCAATCGTTTGAATCTCGTTTGTTACGCTTTGATCGGGCGCAATGCTTGTAACGGCCACCGTCCGAGTAGCGCCCGCGTCAATTATACGCAAGTTGCCCCCCGAAACATCGAAGCCTGTGTTCAATTCGTTGGTATTCGATAAGTCCCCGGCGTTGTTAATCACTGTCAAATTAGGCCCGCTCAAAGTTATGCCTGTCCCAGCCGTGTACGTTTTGCCGTCCGAGCAATTAAGGCACTTCCAAACCGTACCCGATCCAGTGTATTGGTACAAACGCGGCAAAGTATCACCATTCACCGCAAACCAACTTTGCCCGCGAACAGGCGCGTAAGCGGGTGCGCTTGTGCCGCTTATCTGGTCAATTGTGTAGCCCTGCAATTGCCAATTAAGCGCATCGGGCGACCATGTGTATATCCGCCCTGTGGTAATGTCAAAGCGTACCCGTGTACCAAGTGCAGACGGGGCACCCGTTGGAGCGCTGTAATTAAACCCCCAGGGCGCTGTAAATGGCGTTTGAGCAAACGCGCAAACTTGCAATAAGGCAAGGAAAAACGCAAAAAGTATCTTTTTCATGGTTTTTTGAGGTTTGTTTTAAAGTGGTGAAACACGCTTTAAAATGTCCGTTATGCCCGTATCCGTTTCCACTGAAAAAAAGTAATGGTCATTTGTTTCAAGTCCAGCGGCCCGCGCCTCCGTGTCATTCGCGTAATTTGGAAGGCCCGACAAATACGCGATTAATAGCCCAAAGAAATATGTAGGGTATGGAGCGCCTTGAATATACACCCCTTCGCAGTTGTTTACGCTCATAGTGGTGAAACGCGCTTAAAGGTGTTATAAATGCCGGTATCCGTTTCCTGACTAAACCAATAAAATTGCCCCGTTGTTAGCCCCGCTAAACGTGCCGCTTCATCGTTCGGGTAACTTTCGAGCGAATTAAGGTAAGTCTTAAACGTGAAACCAGGTAGCGCCTCGTTACTGCAACACGGATCGTCAATAACAGCAGCCGGGAAATCTTCAAAGTTAAATTGTAGATCCTCAAAGCATACGTTTTCATGTACCGCAAGATCAATGCTACGCCCGTATAGCGAAGTCGCTAAACCTTCTGTATAAATCCCGTTTTGTTGCTGATTATTGGCGGACATTATTTCTGCAAAGCCCTTGCCTGTTTGTACCGTAATGCCGCCCACATCGACAAGCGCCTGTAAATACTGTGCGTGGTAAAGCCCCCACGGCCCGCCGTCGATCTTTGCAACCTTAACCCCTTGCAAATAGTGCAGCACCTGATCGAGTAGCCGCGATGTGTCTAAAAATATGTCGTTTTTCGTGCGCTTATCACACGCGCAACAATCGCAGTCTTTACAGTCGTTTTTTAGGCTGTCTGTAACGGAAAGGGAAATATTGTAGACGTTTTTCCACTTGTTCTTTGCGAACGGTTCAAATGTGCGGATGCTTTGCACAAAGCAAGAAAGCACCGGAAAATCAAAGGATATGTTTTCTTTCGGATAGCCCGAATCGGCCCACAAACGCGACCAAAAGAAGTTTTTGCCCTTGTCGCAAATCGTAGCGCCTAAATTTGGCGTTTGGAGCGAACGCCCGCCCTCTTCTGTTTCAACCAACCATGTTTGTAGCCGCTTGCATGGGTATCCATTCACGATGGGGCTATGCCTAACCGCATCGGCGAGGATTCCATAAAAGTCATTGAGGTTGAACAGATAATCAGACATAGCCAAATTTGACACAAATATAAGGGGATTAAAACAAAAAACCCAAACACGGTTAAATGTTTGGGTTTTTTGATATGGGGAAGATGTTTTATCCGCATAGGCTAAGCAATCTTTACAGTCACCGTTGCTCCGTAAACGCTTTGCATGTCTGCCTTGATCTGTTCAATGTTTTGAGCATTAATAGCAGGAACTTCTATTTTAACAGGCAAAGTTTTTACAAAGTCTCCAATCTTCCATCCTGCCGATACTTTGATGACAGTTATTGTTTCATCTCGATTCCATTCTCCCTGGATTAAAATGTGCTTTTGTGTGGCACTTTCTGCCAACAATGGAAGCGCAATGCCCTTTTCTACAAGGCTGATTTTAATTTGATCAAAGTTAATCATCTTTTGCGTTTTTTATGCAGCCTTGCGTTATTGCTTCGCTGCTTGATAGTACAAAGATAACACACAATTGCATACAAACAAAGCGCGTATCGACGAAAGTGCCGTTTTTATCGACCAACGTACAAAATTGATCGACGAACGCTACCTTTCTGCATTTTTATCACTCATCAAAGAAATTGCTGTTTCATAGTTTGCCCGGCAAGCGTTTTCGTAAAGTGATGGGGTATTGCCAAACCAGGCAAATTCCATTAATGCGGTTATCATTGGCCTATGACCGACCCTGTTATATACTTCTTCACTGTGCTTCTTTGCCGATTCGTACGCTTCGGCTTGTAAACGTGCATCTCCACCACTGGGGTAAGGTTTTGGTATATCAAAGAAAAAAAGATTCCTTGGTTTTGCCCTAAGCCCCGCAATGAACTGGTCAAAAAAAAAGCGACATCAAAAGCGGTCTGACAGTCTATATCCTGAAAGTGTTTCATTCTTTCGGATAAGAACTTTTCTTTTTCGGCCTCTTCGATGGGTAATAGTTCGCCTTCTTTGCGGGCAATAACAGCCATTGTGCGCAAATAACCGCTAAACAGAACACTTCCTGTTAAGTCCTCCTTTTCCAATTGTTCGGCAATCCTTTTCGTTTCCAAAATTTCTATTGCCTCGATGACCGAAATATCGGGCATTATATCAACCCCACTAAGTGCAATTTGCTGAATGTACGGAATAATATACTTTTCGCCTTTATATTCAAAGGTACAATCCGATTCCGTGCGCAAAACAGGCGACACCTTGCCAACCACATTGTAAATATGCGCAAAGATAGGCGACAAACAGCCGTCTAAATTTGTCGATGCGCTGTAAATGTCACCTACCTTCGCTTCGAGCATTTCGCCATAGTCTACCCCCGTGATCGCACTGATTGACATTATCGCCCTGGCAACCGGATTGATTACCGACTCCTGCACCTTCACAAAGTCAATGTACGCGCTTAGTTTCAACTCTCGCGGCGTTGTGGGTAGTTCGACTGTAAACAGGTCGTTTCCTGCAACATCTTTTAATGTGGCGTTAAGCATCGGCTTTGTGGGCGTAGATTGTGGTGTTGTGTTGGGTAGAGTGGATTAGGGGTATTGTGTTAAGTTTGGCATGCAGCCCGTCAAAATTACCAATATAAGCGCAATACGATACTTTACTCCAATAATCAAGCCCTTGCCCTAATGATTCGGTCTTGGACCACCCAAAGCCCCCCTCTAACGCATCGGGAAGGCTTTTTGCGTTAAAATAAATATGCCCCCTTTCGGTAGCGTTTTCAATCGCTTGTTCCCGATACGGCTCCGGCAACATTTCGTACCATTCCCGGATTGTTTTTTGTTCTTGCATTTTTGGTGAATTTTGATTGTGAATTATTTAGGCTTTTCAGGTTTATCGTCCCAGCCTTTAGGCTTTTTTGTGATCACCGTAAAGGTAGTTTTTACGCCATTTAGGGTAATTTGGGTCGGGATAATTAGCGATTCGTACGCCATTGATTCGTTTTTTTGCAATTCCGTTTCCTGCAAAAACTTTCTAAACTCCTCATTTTTTGGCATCGCAGCGTCTTCAATGCGCCGTCTTTGCATCCATTCCTTTAGCGCCCAATATCCAAATCTAAGTTTATACTCCTTGTCAATGACAAAACAGGTTTCCGCGTCCGCATTTTCAAGATACATCGCCCACATATTTTCAAGTTCACATTGGCTTAATTGTTCCATTTTACACGTTTTTTGGTTTGCGTCCGCGTTTTTTCACCTCTTCGACAAAATCCTGCGTTTCCTTTGCGCTCAAAACTTCCATTGCTTTCAGTTCATCGCTCGACATATCCGGCAATTTAATAATGTCGCCAATTTTACTAGGCAATCTAACCTCCACAGCATTTCCGCTTTGGCCGGACGTATTCGGGTTGGGCATAGGGTTCGCTTGTGAATAGGGCGCTTGGCTTGTGAGCGACATCAATGTCGCCCGCAAAGTTTTTTTTTCATTGGTCGGGTCATAATCGCCACGGTCGCAAGCGTTCAACTGAATGCGCGTGTCGTTATCCTGGAATTTGGTTGTAATAAATACGCGCAAGTCCCGGCACGTTTGCGCCTCGCGTACACTTCGATTTTCTTTCCAGCGCATCGCGTTGTAAATCGTAATCAATTCGTTTTTAAAATCAATCGGTTCCATTTTATCTTGGTTTTTATCGAAGCGGGCGTTTGTACGCCTTTTTCGATGTGATGTGTTTGCTTGCCCAATACCGCGCCGCGTCTATCGCGTGGTTCCATTCATCTATCGGGTCACCCGTTGGCTTTCCCGTGCGCCTGTCAATAACCCACGAATAGTTGTCTAATTCCTTTTTCAAGTTGACAGACCGCGCCGTTATGCAAATAGGGTAGTTCCCTAATAACTCAAGTCCAGCCTTAATGCTCCCTGGCCCCTTTTCGGCTCCTTCGATTTTCGGGAATCCTAATCCGCTAATTTCCTTAATCGCTTCCGGGTTTCGATCTGCAATAATACGCAATTTCGGCGAAACATTGCGCTCTTTCATCGTTTTTGCCCGTATGTGCGAAGTCATGTTGTAATCGTACATCAACTCATCAATGTACAATTTGCCTTCGTAAATACCACAACGCACGAGCGCCGTCGGGTCGGGGTAAAAGCCAAAGTCTAAACCATATCCTTGTTTGTCGGCGTCGGCTGGGAAATCGGCAACGATTGTGTATTCTTTGAAAACAAGACCCTCCGTTAACGTCCCCCATTCACCAAGCGCGTAGACCAAGTATTGTTGGTAGTTACGCACTTTAAGTCGCTCAAAGGTAAGGTGCTGGTTTTTTGGGCTAAAATAGTTATCTAGGTACGTTGTTTTCAAAACAAACGGCTCGTAATCCGTTGCCTTGAAAAAAAAGTCGTGTATCCAACTATCCTGCGAAATGGGATTAAAGGTAAGGTGAATATGGTTTGTCGTTTTCGTTGTCCTTACGCGCCTGTCTAACTCGAAAAAGTCATCGGCTGTAATGCTGCTGTTTTTGTCTAAAGGCTCCTCAATCCAAACATCCGAAATATCAGCAATAGACTTTAATTTGTCCACATCGTCAAGCCCCCCGGATAACATCACATTGCCATTAATACACTTAATGGTCATTGGCGTTTCAAGTACCGTAAAATAGTCCTGTAATTGGTATCGGGCTATTTGGTCTTTCAGTAGTTGAAACTGTGAATGCCTGACCGTTACATGATGCTTCCTCACAAACAAAACACGGCAATAGGGTTGCGTCAAAACCTTAACCAGCAATTCAGTCGCTTTCCAGTCGCTTTTGCCTGATCCGCTGCCCCCGTATAAAATTTGTATACGTTCCGGACTGTTGTAGTGCGGTATATAAACATCATTTACGACAATCGGTAAAAAGTTGCCTACACTACCAATATAGGCAAGTTGTTCGGGCGTTAAGCCCTTTGCTACGGACGCTGGCAAAAATCGGATGTTTGCGCTCACTCCTCACTTTTAGGCTCGATTTTCACAATGCGCAAAATCTGTTCCAAGTCCTCAGCCGATACGGCCCCCGGTGTTGTAAATGATTGTACGGTTGCGTTGATCGTTTCGGGCGCTTTGCCTTCTGTCCGATCAGTAATAAACTGTACGGCCCGTAATCTTATTGCGGGGTCTTCATCATTCGCAGCGTCGCTAACAATCCTTAAGAGGATCATTTCCCGCCGTGTTATTTTCCGCTTTTCTCCTGCCTCTTCGACAGTCATTTCGCTGTCTAGGATTTTGTTTAAAATGGCCTTAAACGAAATAGACCCCTTTGGCCGTCCATTGGGGTTCATTGTATTCCCAGCGCCTGGCCTTACCAATGCGCCTCCGTGTGCCTGTTTTTCTTTTTTCATATCCGCCTTTCCGTTGTTATCCCGATGTTCCGGGATTAGTGAATTATACCTTGCGTTGAGGGGTTCGACCCGCAGCCTTAGTCTTTTTTTTATACAAATTAGACTTTACTGTCGGTTTGGTTTTTTTTTCGCTTGCCATTGTTTTTGTTGATTGTTTTGTAAGATTCCACCATTTCGGAAAAGACTTCCATATTAAAATCGTATAGCGGTTCATTAACCTCTATGCACATTTGTTCCATATTCCCAGATGTTCTAAGGTTCGCGCTTCCGTGCATTACAATTTTTTTCCCGCAGTGCGTCTCAATTAAAACGATTTTGGTGTGCACCCTAGCAACCGATAACTGAAACTTATTGTCAATGTCGCATTTTTCATATAAATACTCAACTAATGACTTTCTTTCATGGGAATAGAACATGGTAGATACCAACAAATTAAGGTCGTCTACGTAGTTTCCCACAATAAGGTTTCTAAGGCTATCTGCGTTATTTTGCGAAAGAGATAGCGTAGAAATATATAGTTTTTTAACATGGTAGTTTTTTTCTACCAACAACGCTTCTATAAAGTCTCCAAAAATAAAAGACCCGTTAAGCATAATAAAGTATCTCGAATTTTCCGATATTTCTATATCTTTTGCTAAATCTTCTGCATACTTATACTTTAAACGTCGCTCGGATATTTCTTTTTTAATCCGAGGTTTGATATATCTGTTATCACTCAGATAAAGCCTAGTTGGCCCATTATCTTGAATGAAAAAATCAATATTTTCTCCTTCGAATCCTTTAATGTCTGCAACCTCTTTCATTTCTTGCGTTTTGTATTGCAAAGTTACGGGTTTAAAATAAAAGCCTACACTTTTTCGGTATAGGCTTTTTTGTATTTGGCGTAAGTCGTTTGAAAAAGGAATCCCGATAAAGGGCATGTTATTCCGTTAATATTAACGTCCTGCCAATTTTCAGTAAACTCTCCCCAATATACGGCTTTTTCGTGGCCCATGACTTTAGCGACCGTTTCAAAGTCATAGCCTAAAATTCCGTTTTGGAAAATTTCAATTGCATTAGGAATCACTTTTATGCGTTGTTTTGGATAAAAATAAGATAGTTTTCATCTTTAACGCCTTCAGTATTAAATGCGTCGTAGAAACGACCATCTATTTTTACCCAACAATGAGAAGTCGAGTAGTAGTTTGCAGATGTTGGTGCCGCAACATGAATCTCAGGCTTTATAATATCGTAAGATTCAGCATATCCTTCGAAGTCGCACTCCATGCCTTCGGCTAAATTCGAAACTACCTGACCAGCACCAACGCGGTCGATAAGTTTCATAGCAAATATAGTACAATCTCCACAGCAGATAGACTCCGCGTTTCCACCCATTTCATTCAATATAGATTGCGCGATTTCTGATACTTGAGAATGTGACATGATCTTATTTTTTTGCGTTATGCCTTATTGGCCTTACAAAGATAACACATAAATACATAAAAACCTACCTCGGAATGCTCGAAAAGGCCAATCATAGACGAAAGTGCCGTTTTTATCGACGAACGTACAAAATTGATCGACGAAAAAACACACATATAACGCTGCAAAGTTACGGGTTTTATACAAAACTGTGCTACGTTTTTACTCCCCGCATTTTGGGCAAAATGTTTCTTTGTAAAGCGCTGGCATTTCTATGTTCCATTCGTGACCGCATGATAGGCATTCGATTGACGATGGTTGGCTTTGCGCTGCTATCATTTCGTTTGCCATGTTTTTGTGTTGCCCTACATTCCTTGCAGCATCGCTCATTTCGTTTGCTAATTGAATCCTTGCAGCCTCGCTAATCTCGCTTTCAATATGCCCATTTTCAGCATTAGATAAATTCGCAAGATGCGGCACCCAATCTTTCAGCCATTCGAGCGCTGCAAATCTATCATAAGCCTGTTTTCTTTCGCTAATCTCAATATCTTCATTGTATGCAATTTCCTTCATCACATCGCTGTTCGTTTCGATGTGCGCTAAAAGATCGGCTTTTGAAATATGGTCTTTTTGGGTTTCGCACTCGGACAAAATCTTTGCTTCGATCAATTCGAGCATACGCCCGTAAGTGATTTTGCCTCGTGAAACTTGCTCTGCCAGATAGCGCATAAATGATACTTTAAGAATCTTTGCCATTGGTTATATTTTTACGTCAATAAAAACTAATTCGTTTTCAACCATTGCATTTAGCCATTCTATGGCCTTTGGCTTTTTTTCTAAAAGCGTTATCGCCATTTTGGCATCGTAAATATCATTATTGTCATCGTCTGCCGAAAACGTAAACCTTAACCGCGTTTCGGCGCGGTCAAGAGGGAATATAGCCGGGACGATAATGCGTTCCACCTCTATAAGTTTGAATTTCATAGGCAACTATATTTTGTTTCGGCAATGCTTTGGTGTAATATGTTGCCCGTTTCCTTGTGGGTCAAAACCCAGTACGTTTTTCCCATTGGTTTTAAAATTTTGTCATCCAGCCATTGCGGAAACTCAAAATGGCTGTTTTCAAGTTCATTTACTGACTTTTCAATTTCCACGTCTGTGACAGGGAAAATGTAGCCTTCATCAATCAAAAAGGCGCGTATTTTTTTATCTAAGTTGTCCATACTTATAATACGCGATAAGGGGACAATTTTTATTCAAAACAAATTTAGCGCCCACATTGCCCCGTAAAGCCCGCCCAAAATAAGCGACCACTGGAAAGCGAATATGAGCAAAGTTACTAAAATATAATCAATTGGCAAAGGACAAACAAGGGCAAAAAGTGGCAAAAGCGTAAACTTTTCACCCAAATATAGCCGCACAAAGTAGAGTAATACGCAACTGATAACATTTGCACTCCAAAACCACTCGCTACCACCATTTGTATGCTTTATGCCATTGTATTGCATTCGAGCAAAGAAACGGTGCATTCTTTGTTCAATCTGATAAGCCCATAGAACAGGAAATCCAATCGCGTAAACTTTTACATCCCCAAACATGGGTTTAAGTTCCGCTTTGATCTGACTTTTTCTGTCCATCGCTTCGATACTTATACCAATCTTGCCCCGGTACGGTAAAGCGCCGGGTGCAAAGATTATGTATAAGTGTTCGAAATGGGGTAGTTTCATTTTTTAAAAATTGAGGGTCTGTATTCCAATGATTTTTCAAAATCAACGCCGGACATATCGCCAATTTTTCCGCATTGGTAATGCGCGCACTGCCAAAAAGGCTCCCTGCCTATTTTTATTGTGAAACTGGTTCATTAAACAGAAATAACAGCCCCCGGAATTTCCGGGAACTGCTCACTTTGATATTCTCCATCGCCGCCGCCCTTTTCGAGCGCGTCAAAGAATAGTTGGCAGATATTTGCCTCAATAACTGAAAACGTGTTAGGCGTTATCAATTTCGGGTCAAGCATTTGCCATGCTGACATTGAAACTGTTTCACCATCATCATACGCGCCTGATTGAACGGCGCAACGGGTAATTTCAAAGCCCTCAGCCGTTCCATCGGCATGGTCTACGGTGATGGTGCATTCCACCGCATACTCAATCTCGAAGGATAGAGTATGGTATGGGATTTCCGAGGTAAACAAAACTTTTTCTGTAAACTGGTGACTTGTGTACATTGCGTTTCTTTTTTAGTGATGGGACAAAGATAACACATAAATAAACACCTACCTAATATTCATCGACAAAAGTGCTGTTTTTATCGACCAAAATAAAAAGCCATACCGTTAACTAAAACGATATGGCCAAAAACATTCAATCCATCCCTTTTATTTACTACCAAAGTGCCATTTTCGTATCTGCGAAGCGTTAAAGGTCGCTTTATTCCCTTTTGTATCATTCCCGGAAATCTCCAAGATGCGCACGGTCTGTTTTTTCGATGTGTCTAAATCCATATCCAAAAAGTATGCAGCCCACAACACCGCGTCTGCAAAATCGCAAGGATTCGGCAGAATAAAGCCACGGCCCGCAAAGAAGGCGCGAACGCTTGCGCTTATATCAGTGTTGGCTTTTTCGGCAAAGTCGTTTGTCGTGTACTCCAACTTTACAGACGTGATTTTGGCGGTATTTAGCGCACTTGCACCCGCTTTTTTTGCTGTCAAGTTTGTTACTTGTCTTACGTCTGTTTCACTTGCGCTACCTGTTGGTCCCCAATACACCGACCAATCGCCCGTAATGGTAAATTCAATCGTACGGCTTTCGCGCTTTGTCGGGTTTGGGTTTGGGTCTGTTGGATTTCCGCTACCTGGTTGATCGTTAAACGACGGCGGCACCTTCGAAGGGCTTGTGTTAAGAATAGCCCGTACATAATCAATACCCCATCCCGTCAAATCGTCACGGCCTTGCGTTTCTAAATCAGACGCAACAAAGGACAAATACCGGCGCATTGCTTTGTAGTCTGTAATGGCGTTACCATACTTGCTTTTTGCAATGGCAGCGCATGCGGTTAAAAATGGCGTTGCCATGCTTGTGCCGCTCAAAGTGGCATATTGACCATTCAAGTAGGTGGATAGGATATTACGGCCCGGCATTGCCACCGCGACCTCTTTGCCTGTTGTGCTGTAAGACGAGCGCTTTAAATTGTCATCCAAGGATGCACATGCGATTGAATAGGGGCTATTGCCCGGATATTGCACCCCCGGCCCGGACGTATTTCCGGCAGCGATTAGGTAAATAACGCCTAAATCAGTCGATGCCCGTAATGCGTTTTCAACCGTTGGCTGTAATGCCGTGCCACCGCCAAACGAGCCATTGCAAACAACGCCGTAGCCTTGTGAAATAAGACGGCGATCCTCTTCGGTTTCTTTCACGACTGCCAAACGGAACCAGTCAAACGACCCCGACCCATTGTCGCCTAAAATCTTAACAGGCTTCCATGTGACCGTACCATTATCGACAAGCGCATCAAGTACACCAAATCCATCGGCTGCAATAATGCCCGCGCAATGCGTGCCGTGCCCTTGCATGTCCTGCGCACTTACGCTACCTGTATAGTTTGTGCCGGGTAGTTGGCCTTGTTTTAGTGCCGTGTGGTTTGATCCGCCCGATGTGTCGTACACCTTAACAACCACTTTGCCTTTACACTCGTTTTGTAAGCGCTGTTTGATTGAATCGGGCAAAACCAAACGAACGCCCCAATTATCGGGCGAAGCGGCGGCGAAGGTGTTAGAAACATTAGAAGGCACCCTCTCAATCGGATCAATGACAATAGGCCATTCCCGCTTTAGATCGGCTGTTTCTTTTTGAGCATTGTTAAGCGCTCGTTTGTAAGGGTTAAACATTTGGGCATTACCGGAAAAGGCAAGCGCCAAAAAGAAAAGGACAAAAATTTGTTTCATTGTTTTTATTTTATTTTGGTTCAATTAATTTTTTTACAAGCCAAAACGATTGCTTTTGATTGTAGCCTGTTTGTTCGCTTGTCAGCACCCCGCAGGATTGAAACATGCCGTACCCTGGCAAATCACAAGCAAGGTACATAAATGCCCGATCTACACCTTTTCTGCGATACGCTTTGTATTGCTCCACAAGTTGCATGCCTTGCGCCTGCTCGTCTGTCATGCCGTATTTAGCCCCGTCTATGTGCATCCAACTTTGCGGGCGTGAATCACAGCCAAATTCCGTTACCCAAACAGGACGGTTTATCGCTTTTGCAATTGACAAAACGCTGTCGATCATATCAAAGTCTAAATCTTCATGCGGCATACATGCGCCCGATAAATACCACGTTGGCGGCCATTGCCCGTATTTGTTTCCAATATTTGAATAGTGATGCACATTAATTACATCAGGGCATTCACTGCCAAACGCTTGCAAGTGGCCTAAAAATTCATTCAGATATTTCACATCAAAGCCCGTCAAGCCCGCCATAACGACCTTCATTTTTGGATCTGCCTGCTTAACGCGCCTAATTACGGCGGCGAAAAGCGCCGCGTGTTCCTTTGGGGTCAAATATTTTTCCGTACCAACGTCCCACCACCGATCAAATTCATTTCCAATTTCCACATAATCCAGCAAATTTAGGCCTGATCTTTTTTTGTTTGGCACATCGTTATTCCAGCGCGGTGTCGTGTCTACTCTTAGAGTAGAATCAGCGTGTTTTACTTTTCCGTACCTACACACGAACTGGTACCAAAATTCGGCATAGTCCGCATAAGAAGCCGGGTTTTCGCGGTCTAAACCCTTTTTGATCGGCGGGTAGTCGTTTGATCCCGACCATTCGTTTTCGGGTCTGTACCATTCGGGCGTTTGATTAATGCAAGGAATTACGCTTATGCCCGCTTTTTTGCACCTTGCAAAATACACATCCAGCCCGCTTGCTTCTTGCGTTTCGGCTTGGTACATGGGCTGCACAAATAAGCCGCCTGGCCTCCATATCCATCCCGATGCAATGTAGCATCGAAAAGATTTGAACATGGTTATTTTCTTAACAGGCACCCAGGGATAAGTATTTGCCCCGTAAAAAACAGACCTTGCCCGGAAGGTATCGGCGCTTTCGTGTTTTGGTTTTATTTCTGTTTTTGTCAAAACCTCGGACATCTTATCGTCTTTTTTGCATGAAAAAAATGCAAAAACTAACAAAATAGACAGATATAGTATTTTTTTCATTGGTTTAGTGTTGTTGCACAAAGTTAAGCACATTTGAGCAAATTCTACCAATGAAAAAGCCCGTACCAATGTGGCACGGGCGTAGTGTTTGCTGTTTATTGCCCCTTTGCTAAAATCCAGTGTCGGGCCACCCTGTCAAGTAGTTACGGCCCTTTGTTACTTTGAAGTATTCCGGTTCTTTCGGCCCGTTTTCGGGTAGTGTGTTTGTTGTTGGGCGCTGTTGGAGCGTTTTTGTCCAATCGGGTACGTTTGTATAATATCCGCATTGTTCAGAATCAGCGCCTTCTTTATGGAACCACCCAGCAATAAACGTTTCATTCTCCATTAAATCAAATGTAACAAACGGCATCGCAGAGAACCAGTGCGCTATACCATCGGGGTCTACCGCCCAATATTGGGCCCATTGCGGCGCGTTGTTCCAGTTAGGTGTTTGGTCGCTCATTATTTTCCAATCTTTGAAAGTTCCAGCATTTTTGCGCCCAATTTGTCGAGCGCTATCATAGCGGCTTGTTCATCGGTTTTGCCTTCGTTTTTTGCGATGCCATACCAACAATCGCACATACTGGAAAGCGCCATGTACATGCCGCTATCCTTTGGGAAAGCGATGCACTCTTTTACACTCTCGATTGTTAATTCTGGCAATGGCTTGTTTCCTTGCGTTTGCATTGGGAACATTTTTTTAAGGAAAAGAAGCAATTTTAAGTTTTTCATTTCTTGCGTTTTTAGTGAACGATAAATCTTTGCACAAATGTATTACACAATTGCCAAGCCACCAAAAAAATACCGCACTAATTTACATCGGTGCGGCTTCATTCACAAAAAAATTCCAACTTATCCAATTTTACAAGATTTTACCATTCAAAACACGCATGTTTCGAACGTGAAAACTTTTATCTTCTCCTTCGATTCGAGCAAAACCATGATTCCACTTGTTGATCGGTAGATAATCCGGGTTAAGTTCGCAAAGGCAGCCAGTTGACCAAGTAGTAATCAAGCGGCCCCGGCTTGTCGGTTGTGTGTGTTCGCTCGTTTGGTGATGATGCCCACAAATACTATTTTCTCCACCGCGTAAAAACAAGCCCCTGGCAATGTTCACGGGGCTAAATACCGAACCGCCCATTTCATGCCCGTGAAGTATCGTAAGCCCGCAAAAATCAATCAATCGCTTTTTGTCAACTATTTCAAAATCAATATCGGGTAGCCGCGTCCTTAATGCTTGCTCCAGATTCAAGTTTTGAATTTCGTGCAGGTCGGCAAGTTGCGGTATCTCCTGCACTTTTTGCCACAAATAATGCTCGAACCTTTCATCGTGATTCCCGTACTTAAAAATGATCTTACATCCTAATTCCTTCTTGAGTATTTTTAGGATTTCGCAGCCCATATCTATTTCCTCGGACATCCTGCGTTTTCGCGGGTCTTTCAAAAAGCGCGAACCGCCGTAAAAGTCGAAAAAATCTCCATTTATCAATAAAACATCAACCGGATTGCTAATAAAATAATCAATTGCGGTACTTATTGCCGCAATGCTGTGGTAAGGTGCGTGAATATCGCTTAATAAACCTATTGACTTTGCTTGGATAATATACGGCTCGTAGATCGTTTCATCGCTTTGGGGTAATGTGTACGGGTTGTACGGCCTTGGTTCAGTTTCTATAAATTCGGGGTTTCGTTTTGGAAGGTACGTTTTGCCCGATTTGCCCGCAATATTCCTAAGCACACTCCGCGTACTTTCAAGATTTTTAAAAAGTAAAGTATTTTCTGCATACATTTTCCTTGCAAGTGCAAGTGTCGGCATATCTGGAAAACGTTTACGGTACTCCCTTGCTACGTCGGCTTGTTTCATTGTGATGCTTTTTGATTCAAAACTTTATGTTAAAAAATTAATATACAATGAATTATACCGCAAAGTTACGCGCAATAAAAAAGCCGCAACCGTAATAAATACGATTGCGGCCAAATTTTGGCATAGTTTTTTGCTTCGCTTATCGGGCAAAAACAGCGCTGAGGATAACAAGCGCTATAAATACCGGAATGCAGCCACAAATGATTTTTGCAGATGTGGCATATTTTTTTTCTTTTTCAGTCATTGTATTGCGTTTTAAAGTGTAAATTATTTTTGTGTTCCGTTCAGAGTGAGCAGCGATTTTTCGTAAGATACAAACGTGCGCAAATGGTCGCATCGGTGCGTAATTGCCGCTACGATGCGCTCGCATTGCTCATACATTGATTCATATTCGGCGCATTGGCCTTCAATCCACCGCTTTCGGTCTGTGGGTGTTGCGTCCTTAATCCATTCCGGTATCTTCTCCATGACGTTTGCTTGTGCGATTCGCCAATAGTATTTGGCGTTTGCTTGCAACTTGCCCGCGTAAGGCAACCAGGTAGAAAGTTCGTTAAGCAAATCAATAATGGCTTCGACCTGCGAAGGGTCTACTTCAGTACGCGCCATTTTTTCCAGGTGTTCCGCATCGTGCAAGAGTTTGTCAATCGGCACAATGTTAAGCGCCCCGGCAATGCTGTTGTGTGGGGTAATGCCGATCAGTATTTGCGTCCCCGGCGTGATCTCATTAAGGCAAGCGCGTATTTGTGCGCTTGCCTCACTGTTCATTTTGCCGCCTTCGACCATGATGCCGCTTATTGCAGTTATTTTATTCATGGCTTTGGCTTAAAAGGGTAAATCTTCATCACGGCCCGATACTTTGTAGGTCGGGAACGGATCGTTTGCGGGTTGTGGTGTCGTGCGCGTTGCGCTGGGCGGCGGTAGTTTGGTTTGTTGAACCGGGTTTGCAACGCTTTGGATTTTCCAGGCGTTGAGGTTAGTGATATATTTACCGTTCCATTCCCGGCCTCGAAGATCGAAAGAAACGTCTATTTCTTGCCCTTGCTGGAAATTGTCAAGAATGCCGCATCGCTCGTTTACGGTTTGGAATTGGATCAATTGCGGATATTCACCCGGCGTTTCAATAACAAAGTTTCGCGTTTGAAACTTATCGCTTTTTACTTCGGTATCGAATAAGACGGCAAGCCTACCGCGTACTGTAAATGATGTTTCTGCCATTTTAGCGTTTTTTATTGGTTGTTAAAAAAGATATGCGGTTTCGTCCTTTTTGATGTTTTCTAACACTTCAAGGACAGGCACATTATTTGGCGCTTTGTATTGGCTGTCCTCCCAAATAACACAAAAGCCGTCCCCCGGTTGGTAGTCCACGCTTATCTCGCTTGGAAAATACGGCTGCAATAAATCTGCCATTGCGCCGCAACACTCCTTCATTTTGCCTTCGAGCGTAATTGCGCGATTTAAAAGCCGTTTAATATCTTTTTTCATTTTTTTGCGTTTTTATTGGTTTACAAATAGTTAATGCCGTTCGGATTCATATCCGATTCAATCCAAAATTCTTGCGATGCGTCCCATACGGTCGGATCGAACATGCTTTCCAGTATCGCCCGCTTAAAATGGTAGCAAAGGTTTTGAAGTTGCTTTTCAGCACTCCATAAATTGCGGTCTGAAAAACAGTGCACAGACGTTTCGCCGTTACCGTCAACGGCTAAGATATGGCAAGCATTGCCCCCGCCTTGCGAACGGTCGTATCCAAACGCTTGCAAATGCAGCCCCCGTGACCATACCGTATTTTGCGCCTTAAACAGCGTTGCGTCCGGCATGTTTTTGAGGTCGGCAATAATGCCAGGCCCGCCCGCGTCAATAAAGCCCCGGAACTTAATCCCTTCAAATTCCCAGTTTACCGCTTTTTCGGTGTATGTTATTTGGTCAAGAACATAGCGACATGCTTTGTTTTTCAGAATGCATCTTGCGCGAAATTTAGCCTGTTTATCTATTTTGGCATTCAAAATAGTTGTCCCGGTAGATTCTTTCACGGCTGCGATAATGTCCGATTGCTTCATTTTAAACTTATCGCCCGGCTCATAAACAAAATCAGCATAAATCTTTTTCCATGCGTCTTTTCCTTCCTTTGTTGAACCATCAACATCGGGCGCAATAAAGTATTTTTCTGCATACTTTTCATGCTCCAAAACCAAACAGTGTACAGCGCTACCCAAAAGTGTAGCGGGCGTGTCTTTGCTTTCTTTGATCTTATATGCGATAAACGCACGGGGGGACTTTTTAAATTCGCTTATGCTGGAAAACGAAAGCGTAAAATCACCGCTTTGTAATTCAGCAATAAGTTGCGCCTTTTCTTCGGCTTTCGGCTCGATGTAGGCGCTATCGTCGAATATATCTACTACTTCGCTCATTCGGGTAGGTTTTTAGCAAGGTTTGTAATAAATGACACATACGCCTCCATCATGTCGCCTGAAAAATCCGATTTTCTTTGCATGTAAATTTCACGCAATTGCGCCTTGGTTTTACATGCTTGCGCCTCGTTAACGTAGTCTTCGTGAATTTCCTGCACTGCCATATTTTCAACTTCACCAATAGCAATTGTTTCAATTTTCCCGCCCTTCAAATTCGTAACACTTCCATCAACTTCAACCGCTTGCAATAGTTCATCGGATTTTGGCAGTTGAAGCGTGCAAAGATACCGCATAGGTATTCTTTTTGCCATTTGGTCGTAATGCGCCGCCCAAATACCTACCGGATCATTGGCGGCTACTTTTTGCCCTCCTTGGTACACGGTTTGATTATCGGACATTTTGCGGTGTTTTTCAATTTCGGCAATATCAACAACCGAAAAAGCAAGCCGCCCGCTATTCATAATAGCATAGGCATAAGCCCATTTTTTAGCGCCTTTTTGCGGGGCATCGGTCGGAACGTGACGCAAAAAAGCGCTTGTGCCTTTCTCGAACGCGAACACGTCCTTTTCATGCACAATACCCGCGTCAAACGATTCCACTTTGCCAGACCGGAAAGCAAGTTCCATCCATCCTTTGTAGCCGATTTGGAATGTAGCAACTTTTATGTATTGCTTCGCTTCTTTTGTGCCAATATTTACGGTACGCGGCACTAACCAGCATTGCCCTAATTCGGGAGAAATACGGAAATTAAAAATGGCAGCCTTGAGCATACCGCCCAAAACGCTTTCTTGAGTACATGTGGCAATGCCAGGCTGTTGAATTAACTGCAAAGCGGCCTCGGTAAACCGCTCCGTCCCCATGCTGCCTTCAATGAGTTTTGAAAGCCCGGATTCGATAATGATCTGTTTCAAAGCCTCTTTTTCGATGCCTTGAAAAGTTACAATTTTGTTTTCCATTGCGTTTTTATGTTAGTGAATTATATTTTACTTTAGATGCCCCTCAAAAATTTTTAACCTTTGCTTTAGGCTTTCAATTTCTTTTTTGAGGTCGGCAATTTGGCCCTTTAGATCGGCGATTCTTACCAAAGCCTCCTTAATTTGCCCGTTACGAAAATCGTCTTTAGGCTCAACGGTGATCTTTTCGAGCGGTTTATATTCCTTGTTCGGCATGTTCGCGCATTTTGGTGAATAAATTGTTTATGCCGTCGCAAACTTTGCCTTTCGGGAAAAGCGAATACACGAACCTTTTGTTTTCCGGTGTTAGCCGGATTGTCATTGTAATCATCTTTACCCCATGCCGTGGGAGCCTCCCCTTTCCGATCCCTTTTTGTCGGGGTCGTTTTTCTGTCTTTGCTTCGATCTTTGTTTTTTCCATGTTCCTGTTTTGCACAAATGTACTACGTTTTTGTCGAATGGCGAAATATAGAACACATATTTTGAAAATAAAAAAGCAGCGCGAAATACATCGCGCTGCCATATCCAAACATTCCCTTTTATTTACCCTTTGCTCTTAGGCTTATTCGGCTGGAGCATTTTCCAAATCTGCAATGTCATTCAAATCCTGGATAGTAACAACCGCATCAACGGTAGCGTTGAACAGGTTTTCCAGTGCGGTTTCTTGTTCGGGTGTTGGCGCTTTGATGATCGCGGCCAAAGTAGCCTTTACCTGCGCGGTTCCGTCGGCATCCAAATCGGGCAAAGCCTGTCCCAATGTATTTGCAAGATCAACAAGGGCGCTCGCTTGGTTGGTGTAATCAGGGTTTTCTTCGCTTGAAAGTTTGTCAACTTCCAAAGAAGCAACCTGAACGGTTCCGATTGCGTTTGCAAAGTTTTCAACCGCAGTTTCCAAGGAATCGTTTTTAAAGTCGACAGTGCCGACGATCAATGCAGAAAGTTTTTCGAAAATCATAGTTTTCTTTTTTTTAGTTAAACGTTTAACAATGCCCCAAAGGTAAAGAAAAAACCGCGCAAAATAACTGCCAAACAAAACTTTACGCATGTTTAACATAGATTATTGATTGCGGCGAAATTCGCGCAAAATGACAATGATAATAAAGAAAACAACAAAAACGTATATCATAACACAAAGTTATTTCTTTTTTGCCTTTAAGTGCAACTTATATTGTTGCTCTGCCATAATACCAAGTTTTGCCGCGTCGCGTTTATCCTGTTCCCCTTTCAGTCCTTTGTAGTTTTCGGCTGTCAGGGTGTTGGCTTTTAGCCAGGCTTGGAATAAATTTAGATCCGCAATTTTAGCCCCCTTCTTTTTCGGTGAAATTTCAACGGGCAATTCTGGTTTTAAAACCTCCGTAACAATGTCGACCGATATTTGGGAAACGGCCATATTCATGCCAACGTTTTGCCGTTCCTTGTTACTTGCGTTTGGATTGAATTGCAACTTTTGAAGGTTGCTGTTTTCCACTAAGATATGATGCGGAAAAATGTCGATCACAAGTTTCGTAAACACTCCCAGGTTTTTGCATTCGAAAAACTCAACCGTATTTTCCGGCCTACGAATAACAGCGCACCAAAACCCATTTTTTCGAAAAGAAGGGTCAACGCCCATAAAAACTAAGCCCTCATCGTTTTTTGTATTGCTCATGGCAGTGTTTTACACCTTGTAAAAAAGAAGATTGCGCGCGCTCATCAATAATACCCTGTATTTGCATTCTAACCGGGTAGGATATGCCCGCCTTTTCGCAAAGTTCTTTTAGTTTATTGGCCGTGCTTTGCTCTGAAATTGGCTTCATATCGCAAGTCGGTAAACAGCAAACGAAACATTGTTCCCGGCTGCATTTTTGAAAGACTTTTTATCGGTCACAATTTTAACACCGCCTTTTCGAAGGTCTAAAATGCGAGATGCCAGGCGCATGCACCCGTAGAGCGTTTTTGCTTGGATAGGGTTTATTTCGCGGTACTTTAGCAAGTGTTCCGCGATGCGACGGTTTTGGCTTTTAGTAGCCTCATTTTTTAGTGTTGACATTTTAGTGCGTTTTTGAAAGTGAATTAATATTTTTTCCCATGTAGGTACTCCCTGTAAGAATTATACTTTACTTTCAAGTCCATGTGAAAATAAAGATCAATTTCCAATTTTTTGCATAGGCTTTCAATCATTGCAAGCGCCGTGTTTAGTTGCCGCCCGCCACGGTCATTATCGGCGTTCACTTGCCCGAAAAAGCCGCGCGCCTCCAAAATGTACGACATAATGTCGCCAACGTAATCGGCAAAATTAAAATAAGTATCGTCAACCTCCAAACCGTTTGGCAAAAGGTACTTTTCGGAAATTGGAATCCGCAAACGGCCCTTAAAATCAAAAAGGCGTATTGCGGCATCGGCCAACTCCTCATCAATTGTTCCCTTTACTTCGCGCTCGTAAAGCGTCTTAAATTCGCTGTCAGGCGTTTGCATGTTGATCGTAATTTGATCACCCGCGTATTTTCCGTGCCGATGCGCTTCTACCGCTTCGTGTAGTTCACCGCATGCCAACACCAATTTTTCGCTGTAATTGATCGGCTGGTTCCAAAAGCCCTTTAGTGCGTTCGCGCTGTTAATTTGTAGCGCTCGTTCGTTTTTAGTCACTGGTTGAATTTTTAAAATGGTTGATTGTCTAATGCGTTTAACTTTTCACGCGCACCTTCGCAGGCGTCTATCAGTTCGTTTGATGCCAAAAATAGCGGCACAAAAGCGCATTCGCAGTCGGAATAAATGCGCCATTCCATTTGGCGAAATTTTAACTTTGGGTTTGAGTATCCTTGCATTTTTTATGATTTATAGATGAAAGATTTTATTTGCCCCGAAAATCCAACCCCGCCCGCTTCGATTATTTGCCCCTGCTTTTGAAACGTTGCAAAAAGTATAAGCGCATCGGCTTCCATTATTCCAACGCTTCGGCATTCGCGCAAAAACGTAGCAAGAACAAACGCGCCTTTGATGGATATTTTAGGCTGCTCTTTTTTGGCGGGTGTAGATTTTTTCTTGCTCATTACGTTAAACTCTTATTAAGCCAAATGAAGCCAAAGAGCATTTGTCTAAATTTTCTTTGGCTTTTTCAGCATCAAAATCGGGAATTGTCTTTTTGTATGAATCTATTTTTTGTTTCATAGATTCTATTGTTTCAGTTTTGTCGTGAAGTGTTGGACGAAATGTAATGTATAATCCTTTTTGCAATTTCGCTTCATCAACGTATGCTCCATTTGAAATAAGAACTTTAAAAAATTTTTCCATCGCGTTTTTATTGGTTTAAAATGGTATGTCTTCAATGTTTGCGGGCCTGTCCATTTGGCTATAACCCGACCATTGTATTTTTTCCTGCTCCACAAAAGTATCGTTTTCGCTGTAAAATCCACGCACTTCATCAAATCTGCATCGAACGCCAAACGGCCCGCAGTTCCGGCCCTTCGCAATTTCTATTTCGGCAGCCTTTTCATGGTATGGTAGCCCGCTATCGTCACAAACTATATTATAGTATCCAGGTCGATACAAAAGGAAAATCGTACTTGCGTCCTGCTCTAAATCGCCCGACCCGCGTAAATGTATCATTTTTGGCCGCTTGTCACCGCTGTCTTCGCCCGATCTACTAATTTGAGCAAGCGCCAAAAGCGGTATGTTCAATTCAAGGCAAAGCGAACGCACGGCGGCGCTAATTTCGGCAATTTCATCAACGCGCCCACCTCTTATTTCCTTTTCTCGCATTAACTGAATATAGTCGATTGTTGCAAATTGTATGCCGCGTTCGTAGTATTCTTGCCTCAAAAAGTTAAGGATTGATTGAAGGTTGCGCCCCGGATTAATGCATTTTGCAGGAAACTTCTTTACCCTTTCCCATGAATCCAAATAGTGCCGCATTTCCGTTTCACTCGCTTTTGAAAAATCCGTGTTCCATTTTACGCCGCACTCCATTTGCCACAACCGCTTTTGCACATCCTTTGGGGTGTTCTCCAAGTTGATGTAAACAGATGGAATGTTATTTTTGCAGCATTCAAAAATCCAGTTAAGCCCAAAAAAAGATTTTCCCATTCCAGTTCGGCCCGCCGCAATGGCGTACTCTCCAGGCTCCAGATATGGCAACTTGTGCCGTATGGTATCAATTGGCGGCTTTACCGGATAGTCAATAATTTTACCCTCGATGGATGCAAAAAGCGCTGATTCAAACTCCTTTTTTCCGTCCGAATCTTCGCGCACCATCGTAGCGCCAAAATCTTTTCGCACTTTGTCTGATAGGATTTTTATCTCTTCGCTTGTTTTGCCCTCCATTGCCCACTTAACTACGTTTTGAGCAACCTTATGTACTTCGACATATTGACCCCAAATGATTTTGAAAACGTCAAATGCCTCTAATAAATCCGTTTCGCTGTGGCGTTCTGTCATTTGTATGACAATCGAACTATCTACCCCGGCGTGTTGCGATATTGAAAAAGCGCCGTAAGACTGGTTTTGCTTGTAAAGTTCCAAACAAGCCCGCGCAACTTTATTTGCTTCAAAAAACATGCACGGCAAAAGATTTTTCGCAACTGTCAGCATGTTGTAAGGTTCGGCAACCATGCGGCACGTCAAAATATCCTCCGCGTTTTGGTACTTTTTGTATATTTCAGTATCTAAAAAAGGATCTGAATTTTGCTTAGTCATCATCTTGCGTTTTTCTTTTCGTTGTAAATGCGCATGTGCCGATCTAATTCAGCGTCTAACTTTGCCATGCGGCCCCAAAGCGCTGTTGACTGCATTTCCCCTAAGCATTGCGCATAAGCCAAATGACGGCGAAATTTTGCCTTTTCTTTTGGGTGTATAATGTTTGTCATTGCCTCGGATGCGGTTAAAAAGTATTGATCGACCAAAGGAAGTGCAAGTATTTGATCTTCCGAAAATGCGCCCGGCCCGCTTAGTGGTATCGAAAAATCGGCTGTAGCGTGTGATAAAAGCGCCCATCGGCTTTGCAGTATGTCAACTTGTTCTTTTTTCATCTTAAAACCATTCTATGCCGTTTTTGATTGTAGCCCCGTTTGGCGCGCTTCCGTTTTGGCTTTGCGGTTGCGGTTTTGGTTGTTTCGGGGTTGCTTGCGCTAAATAAATAGCAAACTTTTCACCAAATAATGTATCAGGGCTTAAATATTCGCTCATTTTGCCGTCCCTCCATTTCATAACCTTAAAATCAATTACTCGCTTAGCCTCCTCAATTGTTACACCTTCGTTGAGCCTTGAAATTACAAATCTTTGCGTTTGCGCGTTTTCGCAATTAAAAGACCTATCTGCTTTTTTGTTTAAGTATTCCAAAATTTCGGCGGCGGCGGCTGTTTTTTCATTTTCCTTTTTTTTGTTTTTAGTCACAACGTTTGGCATTCCTTCATTAACCCACTTTTTTGCTTGCATCAAATAAGATTCAAAATGTTTAGCGCAAAAAAGCGTTTCTGGTCGTAGGTATTTTTCATAATCTGTTCCCGTCCACTCCAAGCATTTAAAGTCGATCACGTTTAAAAAATCTTCCTTTGAGAATCCTTCTTTTAACCTTGCTCCAATGGCCTTTTTTGTTGCCTCTCTTTCGGGCTTAAAGTCTGATTTTGACTTTTCATTTAAATGCCCGACAATATCTTTTAATATAGATATAAAGGTATAGGAAAAGGTATTAGGATGTGTCGGCTTTTCATCCGGGGGGGTACGGTTTTCTATCCGGGGGGTCGGTTCTGTTTCATCCGTATTTGAACCGGGGGTACGGTTTTCTATCCGGGGGGTATCGGTAGGCTCATCGCGTATCATTTTTTCATAATTTCGGCCAAATTTAAACCACACAATGCCCATTTTCGCGTTGTCTTCGTGCATCTCAATTAGCCCGGCAACCTCCAATTTTTTGAAGCGCCTGTAAACCCCATCGTTTGTTTTTATAGGCAATAAAGGCAACTCCTCCATAACTTTTTTGTATGGCATAGAGTAGTATTGACCGCCCACGTCTTGCATTTTTTTGCAGATTGTAGAGTGCGTATAATCCTTTAGGCAATCAAAAATTGCCGCGTCAATCATATCAATATCAAGTCCATGCTGAACGATGGCTTTCTGATTAATGTTTATATTCCATTTCATTTGGATTAGTATTTAGCAATTGAAGCATAAAAAAACCCTTGAAATTTGAGCGGCGGCTTGGAAGGCACATGACCAGTGTTGTCTGGTCTACCGCTCAAACCACAAGGGTCGAGTCTTTAATTTTGTTTGCCTACAACACGGCATTGTCTTTGCCCATCGAACGGGCGATCATAGCAAACGGGGTTTCCAGTCCCGCTACCCTCTTTAGGGTGCTGCAAATATATGGGTTTTTGGCTAAAAAAGCGCAATCTGTTTTTTACTTTCTACGCAAGAAGCAAGATTTTTCTTTGCCAAATCGTAGTAAGATTCTTTCAACTCAAAGCCAATACCGTAACGCTCCATTTTGACAGATTGGAAAACCTCGCTGCCAATGCCCATGAAAGGCGTTAAGACAGTATCACCCTTATTTGAGTACAAATGTATCAAGCGTTCGATTGTGTCCAACTGGAGCGGGCTAATATGCTTTTCGTCGTTTTCTTCGCGCCCGTTCCGATAACCCTGTAATGTGTTACCGTAGTTAATGTCCATCCAAACAGGTGAAGCGTACTTTTGCCAAAGATCAACAGGAATATCAGTGTTTTGCACCGGGTTTAAGCGTTCGCCATCTTTTCTGAAAATCATAACGTAGTCAGGGATGCCTACACGGCTCATAGTTGAATCTTTTTTCACTTGCTTGTGTAGCAGCCCTAAAGCCTTTGTGCGCTGCATTTCAACCACAGGGTCTTTCCAAATAGTTACACGGCTTGCATAAATAAAACCGGCATCTTGAAATGCTTTAAGCAAAAGCCCGGAAAAATCCATAAGCCCGATAAACCCATGCTTGCCTTTTTGAATCGGTAAATCCATACAGAAAACGGCAACATTTCGGCCCGACATCATTACGCGGTAAAGTTCTTTTATCAAAAATGAAAACTGCGTAATAAACTCGTTGTAGTCCTTCGAATTGCCCATATCCTCGATGTGGTTCGAATAGGTGTAAAGTTCGGCAAATGGCGGGCTAAAAACGCTCAATCCTACACTTTCGCTCGGAACGTCTTTTATAAGTTGAACGCAATCGCCGCGTTTGATTTCGAACCAATCATTTTTTTCAGATTCAATATCTAAACTTGCGCCTTGCAAAGTTCGGTCGTTTAGATTTTCGTTTATGGCATGTTGCATGTGATCTTGCATTTCTTTGAATTGGGTTTGTTTTAACTCGATGCTTTGCTTTACATTTGTCATCGTGTCGGTTGTTATCATAAAAATATTCACTTCTTCTTTTTGCCCAAAGCGGTACGATCTGCGTATTGACTGATAAAGACCTTCAAATGAAAAGTCAAGCGATGCAAATATTTGGTTTCGGCAGTTTTGATAATTCATGCCCATAGATGCAATTTTTGATTTGGTAATCAAAACGCGAAACTCATTATTTGCAAAACCCAGCAAGTGCTTTTCCTTCCATTCGTCCGAATCAGAACCTTGCACCTCGATAGCACCTGGAATACTTTTTTTCAATATTTCGCCTTCATCGTTGTGCTTTACCCAAATAATAAAGTTTTCATTTGGTCGCTCGTTTACGATTTCCAAAACCGCTTGCATCCGTTCGGCCTTTGTCCTGCGTAATTCGCCATTAAAATCAGTTGCAGAAATGGCGGTATCATTGAAAAGCGATCCATTATCTTTTTTGGGTGTAATAATTTGCCGCTCGATCATATTCAAAGAGGGCAAATTGTACCCTTCCATGTGAAAACCAATATCCTCCGGCTTGTTAAGCATAATAGCCCACGTTCCGACAAACTGATAAAATAGTTTTCTTGCATGCCCTTTGATGCGCCATTTTGCCGTTTCGCCACCATCATGCACAAAGTACATGCTTAACATTTCGTTGCGGGTCATTATGTTTAAAAACTCGCTATGATTTCCAAGCTCCATCGGGTCGTTTGGCGAAGGCGTTGCGGTACATGCTAATTTGTAAGACGTTTTTGAAAACACATCTAAAATCAGTTTTTTTGTTTGCCCTTCATAGTTTTTCAAAATACTGCTTTCATCCAATACAACGCCCGAAAATATAGAGCAATCAATATTCGAAAGTTGATCGTAGTTTGTGATCTGAATATCAGAACCGCCGCCGTATCTTGAAACTGAAATGCCAAACTTTTCGCCCTCTTTGATCGTTTGCCCGACAACTGCAAGGGGCGCAACAATTAAAACAGGTTTTTGGGTGTAGGCGCTTACTTGGTTTGCCCATTCCAATTGCATAAGCGTTTTGCCTAATCCGCAATCTGCAAATATTGCATACTTTCCAGCGTTAAGCGCCCGTTTTACGATAAACCTTTGAAACGGGAAAAGCGATTTGTTTAGCGTATCTTCCGAAACATCAAATCCGCTTTTAATGGTAGTTTTTTGTTTCTGAATTAAAAAATCGTTGTATTCCATGCGTTTATTTATTGTTTGTGAATTTTTTTAAAAGTTTCCGTGCGTTGCTAATCCACTCCCCCGGCTCACTCGGAACATTCCAAGGCCCGCCAGGTTTGCCGTATTTTTCAATTGTTGTTTGCAATTGCTCCACAAGTTCCGGCCCGTGAATCAGAAACTTTGCAGCATCGGCTGCGGCTTTTTCATCCAGGTAGCCGCCCGATTCGCCAAAATTGAGCATGGCAAAGCATTCTTTGTTTTCATCTTTTCCTTGCACAACTTCGACATGGCCGATGTACATTTCGATTTTGAGCGCTGCCTTAGTTTTCATATACAGCCGCTTTAAGCCCGTTTTGAAAATAAACCACAGTGCCCGACACGCAAGCGACCTCGTAGCGTCCGTGGTTTTTGTTTGCGAAAACCATAACGTCGGAATCATTTGGGATGCGCGTAACACACTCCCAATAGTGTTTCCCGTTGTAAAAATCAAAAATTACATCATAATCAAAACCTGATCTTTGTACAAATGAAATTTTTACCGTTTTGAAACGGAAAATGTCAAGCGCATCGGTTTGGTGTTCGGCAAAAGTTACCGGGTAATTTTTCCCCACTTGCGAAAAGGCAAGCATCGGGGCAAACAGGCAAAGGAATAAAAATGCTTTTTTCATTGTTGAAATTTTGACGTGTGAACTTTTGAATAGTTTTTTGTGGGCATTTAGTAGCCGTTCGATTCGTAGTATAATTTGAACGCCTCGGTTACCTTCGCCTTGTATTCATCCGCAGAACGGCCCGAATACTTTTTGTTTATCGCTTCGTGGCACTCTTTTTCTGTGCCCACAAAACACCCAAGAGAAACTACAAGTTGTTTTTCTGGATTCATATAAACTGCTATTGTGCGGTTTTCATTACCGCAACCATGTACTGCGTTTGGTACGTTCTCGCACCCGCGAAGGTCAAGCGAGCCGCCCATCGTGGTTGGCAATGTGAGGCCTTTCAAATCGCACCCGCTAAGGTCAAGCCAGCCGACCATCGTGGTTGGCAGTGTGAGGCCTTTCAAATCGCAGCCGCTAAGGTCAAGCGAGCCGCCCATCGTGGTTGGCAATGTGAGGCCTTTCAAATCGCACCCGCGAAGG